>Ga0172381_10001389_pt1 | contig 28753 bp, 37 predicted proteins | sample Leawel6488metaG_FD_119754 | JGI IMG/M metagenome (GOLD analysis project Ga0172381, IMG submission 119754) | Leachate microbial communities from a municipal landfill in Southern Ontario, Canada - Leachate well 64-88 metaG | ecosystem: Engineered > Solid waste > Landfill > Unclassified | place... | reverse complement strand
GCGAAGCCTTCTCTTGATATTCAGGAGAATGCAAAAATTTTGTTGCCTCATCAAGAATCAATGTCGGCCTTGTTTTCTTAATGCTCCACAGAGATATTCTTAAAGCAATAGAAGCGACATCTGCAACTCCACCTCCTCCTGTATTTAATATATCATCTGTCTCATTTCCATTTTTTGAAAAAATAAGTTCTGCTTCTGTTTTATTCCTCTTCTGAACGAATCTCAAATTAAAAATATAAGGGTCTGGAAATACAGACGCCAAAGCCATAGACACTAAATTAGAAATATGATATTCCAATTTCTTCTGGGTCTGTTCAGCCACGATCTGGACAATACTTCTTGCCTTCATAGAGGAATCTAATGTTTCTGTTAAAGCAACCTTCTTCTCTTCAAGCTTTTTCTTGTCCTCTATAAGAGCTTTTCTTCTTCCTTGCTGCTCTGACAAATAAGTTTTTAAGGAATCTAGCTGTTCAAGATAATCCATCTCTACCTTCCTAATTTTTCTTTCAGCTCTGCAAATTTATTCTTTATCTTCTTCTCAAGAATATCCATTTTATGTTGATATTTTTCTAACAGCACCTCTGCTTTTTCTATGGTTTCAACATCATACTTATTTTTTAATTGCTTCAGTATTTCCATTTGACGACCTTCGCAAGAAGCCTTTTTATGTTTTGCTTCTTCTATCTTTTTGGATAATAAATTAAGTTCTGCAATAACGTCTTTCATCTCATATTCTCCTTAATAATTTGTCTGATCTCCTTCGGAACATTATTCTGTTTACAATACTTCTCTAAATTATCCTCAAAATCCAAACCCATTTCTTTCTGCTCAGACAAACCTTCAATAAAAGAATTAATCTCTTCACTCCTGGAATTTTCTCTTTCAATTTCTTCCAGCTTAAAAACTTTTTTTGAAGGCTGAATTGGAATTTGTATCTCTTCTGCGCAATCATCATCAATTAAAAATATAGTCGGCTTGTGATTGACTTGAGAAATGCTGCTCCTCATTACGCTACCACAATTAAAAAGTTTTCTTCCTTTGTACTCTTCTGTAAATAATTGATGATTGTCACCTGAAACAATTATCTCAAACCCCCTTTTCTTTAACAATCCAGAAGCCTCTGTATAATCTGCTTGTCCTGCCCAAACTTTCTTATCTTTAATAATCATCTTGTGGATAAGAAGGATATTCTTTTTATCATATTCAATCTCTGGAATCTCTCCTCCATAACTTACGCCATATAAATGATATTGTTTCTTATAAAGTATATTATTTTCTAAAATGAAAAAATTATCGCAAGCATGATTCAACGCTTTTATTGCTGTATTTGTTCTATTACGATAACGGAGATCATGCTGCCCATATATGGAAAATACAGAAACTTCTGAATGCCTTTTTAACAATAGAACCATCTTAGAAAAAAATTCATAAGAAGGATTCGGCTGATTAAAAAAATCTCCTGGCTGTAAAATACAAGCATCATTTTCCTCTGCTGTCTTAAAAATAAACTCAAGTTTATTAAACAGAGTTTCTTGATAATCATCTATTCTACTTTTTGGAGATGCTTCAGCCAAATGAAGATCGCCCATAACTACAAATTTATTTCCCATAACTCTCTAATTCCTTGCATACAGTTTTTAATATCGGACAAACAGGATTATCCTTTATTGTATTTTTATATTCACTTTCCAGTTGCAACAATTGTTTTGCATATTTATTTCTATCAGACTGAGCTTCAAATACATCGTCCAAATTCTCTTTCAACTCCTCCTCCTTATCGCTTAATGCTACATACTCATTAAGAAGTTCCTTCAATTGATTAACTCTTTCTTCAGAATCAATAAACACTTCTAAGCTCTCACTCTCATCATAGATGGCGAAATATCTCTCAAGAGCAGAGTCTATTTCTAAAAAACTTTCTTGCAATTCTTTGTGTTCCTTTACAGAGATGTCCAGTCTAGCAATTTCTTTTGAAATCTCTTCCAGATATTCTGTAGATTTGATAGCCTCTTCTTTCTCTTTAATATCCAATTCAATTACTTGTAATTCTCTGCTGATACTTGTTATAGAAGAATTAATATTTTTAAAGAGATTATCAATAACCGACAATCCAACCAGATCATTTAATTTTTTTGCTATCTCTCCACCCGAATCATTAAGCAAGAAATACGGCTGATGCTGTGTTTGAATATTAAACTCGGACAAATCAAGATTCTTAACTATCTCTTCTGGGACATCTGTTTTTATCGCCTCATAATATATCGAATCTCCTTCTTCATTTTTGTAGCTATAAGAAGATTTTCCATTCAATCTTTTTTTCTCAATAGAAAAATTATCAGCAACCAAATTAACAGTCACCCCATCTTTACTGCTACTGTTCCAGTTTCGTATTGAATCTCCAGAAGGTCTATTGTTGACTACCCATAGCAACGCTCTTATTACAGAAGACTTCCCAGAATCAGAAGAACCTGTAATTACATTTAATCCTTTCTTAAATACAATATGAGTCTGTTTGTGACTCTGAAAATTTTGTATTGAAATCTCATTAATCATTTATCAATCCTTAAAAAAGCAGGAGAGCATGGAGCCAGCAATTCACAGACTTTTACTTGCATCTTATCCATACTTTCTATCTGCGGTGCTAATTCTCCTGCCATAAATTACATCCCTTCTTTTACTTCAAGAATTTTATCTCTGATAGGTTTAATATCATTTTTAATTTCCTGAAGAAGCTTCCTTGCCTTCCCTGCTGCTGCTTTGATTTTCTTTACTTCCAATCTTTCCACCAACACTTCTAGCTCATCCATCTTCTCTTTTAAATCATCAATCATTTGCTTTACAGACATCTTTTTTCCTCCTTAAAATATTTTTTCCCACCTATCCAAATCTTCTAACAAAGACTTAAATCCAAACTGTTCAAAAACCTTCTTGAATTTATCTGGAGTTAATTTATCAGCTGCAACTCTCTTTTTAAAATCAGGACAATTCTGAAAAGGCAAAAACACTAATTTTTCCACTGTAGCAGAATCAAATGTATTTATTTTTTCCCAAGTGGCAGTCTTATTGTTTAGCTTTCTCTTCAAATACTTTATGGCGGTCTTTTCTCCAACTCCATCCACTCCTTTTACATTGTCAGTCGGACAACCTGCTATCGATTTTATTTTTTTCCAACATAAAGGATTAATCCCATATTCTCTCACAAATAATTCTTTAGAATATATCTCTCCTCTTGCATTGCTTAATGAACACCACCCCAACAATTGATATAAATCTTTGTCGCTTGACAAGACTATTGTCTTACCAAGACCTCCTCCAATAACCAATGAAGCAATTATATCGTCAGACTCATAACCTTCTTCTTCAAAGACATTGGCAAAACCCATTTCAGGTAAAATCTGCTTTATCTTATCAAACTGAACATAAGCAAGCTTATTACTCTCCTCCTCTTCTTCAGTCAATCCTTGTTTTCTATTCAACTTATAATTAGGATAAATTTTTCTTCTCAGCGAAGTCTTACTGTCCCAGCAAAAGATAAATTTATTTGTTTCAAATTTTCTTGCCAAATCCAGTATCGTTTTGATAAAACCAAATATTATTTCTGTTCTATTACCACGATAAGATAAACCGCTTGACAAAGCAAATTTGTGAACATAACAAAGATAATTGGAATCAATAATTAAAGTAATTTCACTCATCAAAATTTCTTCTCTCTGTTTACTTTTATCGCTTCTTCAATTGCTTCCCATTTTTCTTCTACCATATTAATTAACATGCCTTGCAAACTATTCTCTTCAATATATTTTACAAGCTTATCATAAGAATCAAATTCTGTATTTCCAAATTTAACTCTTTTTGATTTTTCTCCATATACATAAACGATATTGGAAAGAATATCGTCCACACCATAATCAAACAGAATAATAAAATCTGCTTCTCTAAAAGGCTTGCTCACTTTACTTCGCTCAAGCTTGGCTCTTACTCGCACCCCATAAACTCTATCTTCACCTTTTATTGTTTTCCTAAGTTTTTCTTTAACTGCGAGCCAGCAACATTGGTGAGTATAAAAATCTAAAGCCTTTCCTCCAACTCGTTTATACTTCTTCCCAAAAGAAACTCCAATATTATCTCTGACCTGAGATATAGCCACAAATGTTGCATCTTTATTTTTACTTATGCTGCACAGATTTCCAAAGAACTTCCCTGTGTATTTTTGCTTTTCCATTCCATAGGAATTATCTTCAGCAACATCTTTGTCGGCTGCTTTTTCAAATCTTTCTTTTGCATCTTCTGACACTAAAGCGTCCAGCGAATCAACAAAATATAAAAGAAATTCTCCTTCCTTTAAACTCTTGACTCTTCTTGTATAATCTCTTCCCATTTCTTCAACAGTTGGTGACTGCATCCATTCAACAGAATTAGCAAAATCTTTCCCATACATTTCTTCTAAAGGAAAATCCATAACTCCTTCAGCATTGTTGTACACAATAGATATTTTTTTTACTTTAGGAAAAGTTTCAGGAGTTTTGTTCAACCTATAAAAACAGAGAGCAGCCATTTCAAGAGCCAGTAATGTTTTGCCTGAAGAACCGTCTCCAATAAGATTTACGACTCTTCCTCTCGCCCATCCTCCATATCTGCCTTTTCCAGACAATACAAGATTTAATACGGTGGAGCCACTATCAAGAAATTCTACTCTTGTCTTTTCCTGTTTAGGTTTTTTAATTTCTTTTTCGATATCATCTGCTAAATCAGAAATTGATCTAGTTCTTCTTTTTACAATTGTCATTTCTTTTCTCTCTCCTAATTAAAAAAAAGAGGCAGGTGAGGTTTTAGCCAAATAATAAGCTTCCCATTCTCCTTTTACTTTTCTTGCCTCTTTCATGGGGGAAATCATTAACCTCTACGAGCACTTCTTCTCTTTTCTCTATCTTTCTTTAACTGCTCTTCGATCTCATCTGCTTTTCTTGCACACTCTTCGTATATATCGCAATCAGCGCATGCATCTACAGAATCAATGTCGACTCCAAATTCCAACCCTTCAGGACATTCGTCATCTTTCTTTTTGTCTCCTCGATTACGACTGATCTTATCATCATCAACATCATCATCTTCTTTCGATCTTCGAGAAGTTCTTTTCTCTTCAGAAGCCTCTTTTCCTTCTTCTTCATTCTCGTCAGATGCTTTTTCAAATACTTTCTTTATGTCTTTATAAGAAAGCACTTTAACAATTTGATCCAGCTGAAAAGCCTGTTCCAGAATATCATCTTCAATATCATAATCTCTCGGAACGAGCTTATGACCAGAAACAGTTTTATAGGTATCATTATCAACAGAGAATGAAATGCTCTGGCCAACTTCCTTATCAGGATGAGAAAAAGGAATTGAACCTCCACCTCGTGGAGATTTTGCTGCTGCTTGAATTGCCTTCTCTGAATATTTATGGGAGGCCTCCCAAATCTGAATGCCTTTTTTCTCTTCTTTGACTGTGGACATATTCACAATATTGTAAACACATCTTCGCTTCGGAGCAATTTCTGCATAATCATCATATTCCTTTCCTTCCTTCACCAAAGAATTGATGTATTCACAGATAGGACAATCATCACCATAATTCTTGGCAGGACAAACAATCCAAGCTTTTCCACCACCAATATTCTGATGAACATAAATGTCCAGATAATATGCTGGCTTTCCTTCTTTGACTCTCATGAAGTCAGGCATTTTATCTCCTGCTGTAAAAGGAATGATGTCGATAATATGAGGATCTTCTTTTGTGGCTCCGAATTTTGCAAATACTACTTCTACATCATCTTTAAAATACTTAGAAAAATCTCCTCCTTCTTTTCTTTCGTCACTTTCTTGTGTCCGTTTAATCAACTCTTCCTTCATCGCTTTACGATCATACTTTTTACTCATGTTCATCTTCTCCTTTTATTTTTTTAAGTATGTTAATTTTTTCTTCAAAGTAGCTCCGAAAAATTGCCTTTGAAGCTAACCTCAAAACCACATAACCAACGATTAATCCAACCACCACAATTAGTAGTATTGTTTCTGGAGCAAACATTTATTTTCTCCTTTTTGAAATCCTACTGTTCTCCAATGTTTCATAATGGTTGGACTTATCATTTTCTTCCTTTTTTGTTTTTATGAATTTACTTTCTTTAGGCTGGGAATAATATCCTGCTAAATATAAACTGGTATTATTCTCCAAGGCTTTCTTTCTGTGGTCAAAAGATTCTCTTGCAACATTAAGAATCCCTAAGTTTTTTGTAGCCTCAATCACCTGTTGATTCGCTTCCTGATATTCTTGCTCAAGAATAATTTTATTGGAAATTGCACTCTCTGTAATTTTTTCATTAGTGGCAGCCGCATGAGTTCTGATTTTATGGTCAAGTTTTGCTCTGACAATATCCAAATTCTCTTTTGCTCTGTCTCTGTCGAATGCAGCTTCAACAGCTTTCTCCGCCCACTTTGCAAAGAGCAATGGCTGTCTTTCCCATTCCTCGTCAAGATTATTGCGATCGATCTCTAAATCTTTTTTGTAATCCATTCTCGTCTCCTTTTTTATATTATATATTATTTTTTAAAATTCTTACTTTATAATTTATTGGCTTGATAGCATGACAATATTAAAAAACTCTTCCCACCATTATAAAATGGTTCGTCAAAGCACATCATTATTCCAGCAGCCTTAGAATTATCACCGCTTAATAATACTTTTGACATATAGCTTAATATCCCCAATCTAACTTTCTCTGGTTCGTCATCAATTAATTTTAAAATAGAAGCTATACTTTCCCATTTAGTTTTAGCTAACAACTTCTGACATAAATCCAAAACCGTTTTCTCATCTACAGAACTATCAAGCAATATCTGCTCGGCCTGTTCATCATCCTCAATATCAATTATTTGATCTAAAAAAACAATAGCTTGTCTCGGACTCCCTTCACTATAATCTGCAATTTTTCCTAAAATTTTATCAGATATTTCTACTCCTTCTTCTGAACATATCCATTTCAATAATTTCGTTATCTGATTTCTTCGTAGCAGATTGACCTGAAAAATAGAGCATCTTGTTTTGATAGTTTTAATCAACTTTTCCGGATCTGTAGTTGCCAGGATAAATCTCACATGTGAAGGGGTATCTTCCAATAATTTTAATAAAGCATTTTGAGCATCATTAGTTGCTTTGTGAATTTCATCCAATAAATAAATTTTTACTTTTCCATTCATCGGAGCATAACGACAACTATCTGCTATCTCTCTAATCGTATCAATTCCACGGACGCTTGCAGAATTATACTCATAATAATCATATTCAGAACATTCCAATTTATTCTTTATAATTCTAGCCAAAGTGGTTTTTCCACATCCGGACGATCCTGTAAATAAAAAACTTCTTATCTCACCTGTCTTTCTCGATAAAATAGATTGTAAAGATTCAATAACAGATTCATTTCCAACTACTTCCTCTAACGACTGAGGCTGATACTTCAAATGCAAAGGTAAATTTTTATCTCTTTTTTTTCCCATTATCTTACTCTCCTTAATATTGTTTCTGGAGTAAACATTTATTTAAGACCAAGAATCTTGGCGCACCTAACAAAATTATCAACACCCAACTTAAACAGCTTCTCATTCTCTCTGTGATACAACACAGAAGCTGGATTAATACAATAACAAATCCAAGCATTATGCTTATTACTCCATTCTGTTTTACCACACATATCCATAATTCCTTTTTCCTCTCCTTTGAAATACTCCATACAAGTATTCCCAAAAGCAAAAATAAGCACTGGAGAAACTACATTTATTTCTTCATCCAACCATCTACTACAAGCTTTTATCTGCTTCTTGTTCGGAGTCTTAGATTTGGAAGGAAAACACTTAACAACAGTTGTGATATGAAATAGGTCTTTGTCCAGACGAAAGTTTTTTAATGCGCTCTTGATATACTTCCCTGAAGCTCCTACAAAACCAGCACCCTCTTCGTCCTCCTGCTTTCCTGGAGCCTCACCAACAATCATAATATTTTTAAGTCCTCTTGAAGGAGGAACAGGAGACTTACACTGCTCTCTCAATTCACAGCTATTGCATTCCTCAAGAAAATTATCTCTGTAATTTTTAAATCTTTTATTCTTTATCAGAGAGAGATCCATGCCATCAAGCTGACAAGAATATATCTCCTCTCCAAACCAAGCATCTCTACACTGAATAGAAGTAACTCTGCTCGGGCGGTTCGCTTTAGCAATAAGAAACTCACCAGAACTGTGCTCAACCAAATCTTTTTTTCTATTGTATATATCAGAACTAAAAACAAGCATACAAAAATCACTATCATCTTTAAAATTGCCATATACACCACCAAGATTGTCTGCAGAGCCAGAAATATCAAGCTTCTTTTCCAAAGTATCTATCTTTCCTCTATAACCAAATTTTATTTGTGTCATCAGTCCAAAATAAAATCTGTTGGACTTGTCGATGGTGGAAAAATCTATTCCTTTAACTTTTTCAATATTCACACTCTCTGAAATTCTCTCAACAACTCTCCTATACTTTTTATATGGGTCTCTATTAAAGCTAAAATCAAAATATTTAGAAATATACTCAGACTCTTCAGAAGTCACAGATCTGTCTTCCCATGCAGCAACTTCAGTCAAAATCCTATTGAATTTTTCAGAAATCTTTTTGTCTTTAAAAAATCCATCCTTGCTTCTCTTAGAAAACATCTCAAGTATTTTTTCTGCTGTTTTGTCTCCAATACCTTTTATCTCTAGAAAAGGACAATATAATATCCCATCTTTTATTATCCATTCAGAAGCTTTTGAAATGCCAATTTTTGGAGGTCTCACTTCAATTTTTAATCGTATCGCTTCTTCTATCAGTTCCTCTTTCTTCTCATCACTACCATAAGTAAGACTTGCACAGATAAACTCAGCAGGATAATAAACTTTGCAATACATCTGCCAATAAGCAAGTAATGTATATTCAACTGCATGGCTCTTGTTGAATCCATAGCTTCCAAACGAAGCCAACTCGTCCCAAAGCTTCTCAGCAGTATCTTTATCTAAAGTTTTCTTTTCAACACAGCCCTCTGCAAACATCGCCTTAAACTTCATAAACTGCTCGACACCTTGACTCTTACTCATAACTTTTCTAACAGTGTCTGCAGTTTTCCAGCCAAGTCCTCCCAAATCATACATAAACTTCATCACCTGTTCTTGATAAAGGATAATCCCAAGAGTGTCTCCAGTTATCTTCTCCATAAATTCATGCTTATGTGTCCACTTCTTCTCTCCCTTTTTTCTAGCAATATATTCTGTAACCATTCCTGAATTGTGAGTCACAAAATTATTCACTACATAATTCGGAAACTCTTGATTCTCTGTGCACAAATCATAAGTTTTCTTTCTTCCTGCATATTCAATTTTTTGCACAACACTAAACTTTGTGCTGTTGTTGATGAGAGTTAGCGAAAGGTTAGAAATATATTCTTTATATGTTTTATATGTCAATCTAATAACACTCCAGCCTTCTGCCTCAAGTAAAGAGTCTCTCGGTTCGACTCTCTCTCCAGGACAGCTATGCCAATAGTCGCCATCAAATTCTATGTTTATATTTTCACCAGGTATAGCAATATCAAGAAAAAAGATCTGTCCTCCAACCACAACCTTCTTTTCCAAAACAGCCTTGCAGTAATATTTTTTCACCTCATCATAAATTTCTCTCTGAGGTTTGGACACACACGACATACAAGTCTCATTTGGATGCTCATGAGTTTTATAATACTCCTTCATAGTTCTTGACATATCTGTGTGATTTTTCTTTATCTTCCAAAATTTAGCTTTCGTAGCTTTCATCTTATCCACAGAAGAAGCCCATTTTTCTTTATCAGAGAACATCTTATTCTTCCAGTTCGCCAGAGAAGCTTCTTTTATATGAGATCTCTGATTCGAATGCAAATAAGTGTAATCTCCAGCCCACACTCTCTTCGACACACTCTTATTGAAAGGAACGCTCCCTTTCAAATAACGAGTTGTCTTTCCAGAACTAGCAAATCTTTTCGTATGAGCTCTCTGTTTATCTGTGCTATGCTTCTGGCAAACAAGAACTTTATCTCCAATACACATCTCCGAGAGGTCACACCAAACAGGAGAATCATAAACAAGATCTCCTGTGTTGTGTCTCGATCTGCTAAGTCGATGCTTCATTACAAAAAATCTGTGATTAGCTGTAGCTTCAAGACTATTGCCATCAGAGTCAACCACTCTGTAAACTGGCTTGACTCCAGTCTCTTGAACAGCCTTAACAAAATTCTTTATATATTTCCTCTTGTTCAAAATAGGTCTTGCTGATGAGATTATAGATCTTCCTATATCAATTTCATCTATCCTAACTTTTCTACCACTAAAACACTTCACCAAAGAATCTCCAGCCACACACCGCAAAGTTCCTGGTCTAAATAAAGCATTTGTATGAGTTAATATTTTAAAATTATCAATTCTGATCTCTCTGCATATTTTACGCAATCCCAAACTACCAAACTGAAATATGCCAACATTATTGCCTTCTGTAAATTCCTGATAAACTTTTTTGTCACCAAGACTTAAATTGTCATAATCTATCTCAACACCATAATTTTTTGCAATAAGTTTTTTAGTTCCATTCAAAACAGTAAGAGCTCTCAACCCAAGGATATCCATTTTCATTAATCCAACATGCTCAATATCATATTTGTCCCAATTGATTATAAGTTCTCCTTTGTTTCCTATCTTAAGAGATCCTCTCTCCCCATTCCTCAAATCCTCTTTCGAGATGCATATGGCAGCAGCATGTTGTCCTTTTGATCTGGCAAGACCTTCAAGTTTTATGGCTGTCTCTGCCACCACTGGATATTTCTTCTTAAATTTTCTTCCGTCTTCAAATGTTTCAAATGCATCAGTAATAGTAAAATCGCTACGAAAATCTCCTCCGCTCCTTACAACAATACAAGAAGATGCAGCATTAACATCAACCAAAGGAACATCAAAAACTCTAGAGACATCTCTAACAGCACTCTTCCCTTTCATAGAAGAAAAAGTGCTAACTGCTGCAACATTATTCTCTCCATAAATCTCTTTGAAATGTTCAAATATTCTTCCTCTTTTTATGTCTTCAAAGTCCATATCAATATCAGGCAAATCAATTCTGGCAGGAGAAATAAATCTTGCAAAAAGTAAATCATGTTTAATAGGATCAACAGAAGTTATACCGAGAAGAAAACAAACTAAACTTCCTCCAGCACTTCCTCTCCCAGGACCCACCATAATATCGTTTTTTTTGCACCAATCAACCAGTTCCCAAACAAGTAAAAAATATCTAGCGAACTCTTGCTTTACGATGACATGCAACTCTTCTAAAAGCCTTTCTCTGTATTGTCTCTCTTTCCTTGAGCCATATCTCGTTGAAAGAACCTTGCTATCCATTCCTCTCTCACAAAGTTCTCTAATTATTTCCTCATCAGTTCTGTCCTCAAAACCGCAGTCAACTTCTGGCAAAGAGATTGCAGATCTTTCTATCGAAAAATTTCTACACAATTCTGCAACAACCATAGTATTATTCAAAGCCTTTTCAGCTTCAGCCATAGGAACACACTTCTGCTTCAGAAAAGCATCAGCCATCTCTTCTCGACTTTTCAAATATAAACCATCAATAGAAAATTTCCACCTTGTCGGATCTTTCCATTTCTTCTTGCTCTGAATGGCAAGAAGAACTTCATGAGTCTTTTCGTCTCCCTTATGAACATAATGACAATCATTAGTTGCAACCAGAGGAACAGAGAACTCTTTACTAAATTGCATCGCAAGACGATTAACTAAAACTTGCTCTGAATAATTATGCGGCATGATCTCTAAAAATAAATTACGACCAATCTTTCTTTTCAAAGCCACAAAAAGCCTTCTTCCCCATTCCTCTGTTATAAATGTAGAAGAGCATGCAGTCAATATCACCATTCCTTCGCAATGCTGAAGAAGTAATTTTGGAGAAATTCTTGGTCGAAAATAAAATCCTTCCATACTCGCTACAGTGAGCATCTTGTTTAAATTCGTCCATCCCTGCTTGGAATTAACAAGAACTGTGATGTGCTTTCTTTTCTCTCCTTTTTCTTTTACAGAAAAGTCTTCAACAATATATAACTCTGCTCCGAATATAGGAGTAACTCCTGTTCCTGCTGATTCATTCTGCAGCTTTATAAGCCCATCAACATTACCATGATTAGTAACAGCCAAAAACTTCTGACCAAGTTCTTTAGCTCTCAAAAGATAATCTTTGGATGTCCCAAGACCATCAAGCAATGAATATTCATCGTGTAGGTGTAAATGACAAAAATTAGACATAAGCCCTCTGATTTATTTCCTCGTAAATTCTGCTTCAAATATAACAAAATCTGGAGCCTCACCATTCTGAAGCATAGCATATTCATTCTCTATCACTCCTGCATAAAATCCCTTCTTTGGAAATCTTCTCTCTACATTCCTCTTGATAAAGTCATTTAGTCTTGGCAAAAGGCTGTTAGGATTTAATCGTATATAAATTCCATTTCCATTTCTTCTCCACCCAGCTCCTATCTCCTGACTCCAATCTCCTCTACCAATCAAAGGTTCCATATCTTTTTTCGACATAACACACTCCTCCTCTTTTTTTCTATTATTATTTTTTCCACCATTCAGCAAAATTTTCAATCTCTTCAAGAGCCTTCCTCCAATCTCCTGTGAATGTTATTGCTCTGTCATCAAGATAAACATCAGCTTTTGGTTTTACCAGAGAGCAATCAAATTTTGCATTATAAGGATTATGATTTATATAATCAAATGGAATGCCAAATTTCTCCAAGTACTCTCTTATAGCAAAAGACTCTGCTCTTGTTGTATATATTATTATCAGCCATCCTTTCTCTTTTAACTTTTGAATGCTCTCTCTCGCTCCTTCCAAAGGAGAATCAAAAATACATTTTCCTTGAAATTTTTTATAATCAGTTATTGTTGCATCGAAATCTATGGCGATCGTCTTAAAACTTTCTCTGCATTCCATCATCTCACCTTTTCCTTAATTGTGTAAATAAAAAAAGATTCCTCTCTACAATCCCGAATATAAAATTAGATACAATTTGAAATTTCCATTCAATTTTATTCTTATCATAATAAGGATTTTGGAATAATGTTTTCCATGTCATCTCACAAAAATTATTTTTGTGATCCAAGTCGTGATGCTGCATCTGAGAAGTGTAATATGGGACTCCAATATTAACAATTCCTCCAGAACACAAAACTCTTTGAAATTCTAAAAGAACTCGTACAGGAAATTTCACATGCTCAAGAAAATGATAACAGTGTATCTCTGATACAGACCCTTCTCGAAAAGGAATAGGATCAGAATCAGCATCCCATTCTGGCAGATCCAAGTCTATGGTTCCTGGTATTTTTTTATTTCCAGACCCAACATTCAACCGAAGCAACTGGTCTCCAGAAAATTCTTCAAAACAATTTATCTCTCTATCAAGACCAAGCTTCACTAGTTCTCTTAAATCCATCTTTACTCTCCTCCTGTTCTCGAAATTATCCCACGACAAATCTCTTCCAGAATTGCTCCATACACTTGAAGGTCTTCTATACTATCCATCGAATTAAAATTTGTATTTGCTATCCTAATTAATTTGTGAACAGACATAAAAAATGCTCCAAATTTATTCCAATCATCTTCTGTAAAAACTGTACATCCACCAGGAAATATTTCTTTCATGATTTTGCCAAATTGCAAATAAGAATGTCCATACTCTTTGCCCTTTAAATCAAACAAATCAGCCTTCTCTCTCAGAAAATCTCCAGCCTTTTTATTCTCCATATTTTTTACATCCCTTCCCATTCTTAAAAAAGCATTTTTTGTGAATGTCACAATAGCAATGCAAGATAGACTCAGCCCATGGATGAACCGCAACAACAGCAGCTTGAATTATATTCATCACATCTCTAAACTCTTTCTGAGCTCTATTACACAAACGACTATTCATCATCTCAGACAAAGATCTCAAATTTATTTTCATCAGAATGTTCGTGTAGATATTCGTTGGCAAAATCCCTCTTGCATCTTCAGGAGCCACTCCACAATTAACAAGCTCTCTATATGACTCATTTATCCTATCCATAGCCAGTACATACTTCAATCTGTTCTCTGCTACCAAACTCTCAGGAGTGGAATAATAAAATCCAGATACATCAACCGTCCTTTGCGATTGTTGAGCAAAAGAAACTCCAACTCTATGTCTAACAAGCTGATGAGTGAAAGCTCTTGTTACATCTTGAATGAGAAAAACATAATCAACAAATTCAAGAGAAGATTTGATTGTGGAAAATATATATCTAATTTCTCTGTCCTTATCTTCTTCTGTCATCTCTTTGATCCTCTGGAAAGAATCAGGAGAATTAAGTAATCTTGTTGTTTTGCTAAAAATCAACAGCTCTTTTGCATTATCAGTAAAGTTTACTAAGTTTATTTTCATATCTACTCCTTTCAGACAAACTAATTAATTTTTTAATCCTCTCAACATCTTGAATTAAATCCTTCATCATAACATCACTCCAAATAGCAAATCTACCAAAACTATAAATATTAAACTCTTCTGTCAGAGTTAAAATAAGACTCCTCCTAGCAAGATCATCAGAACAAGACAACTTCCCATACTCTTGCTTGAAATTTTTAATTGATTTTGGATTAAAAAATTCTTTTATTCCTACAGCTTCAAAAAGATATTCTATTTCTTTCTCTGTCGAAAAATCTCCAACAGATTCGATTATCACAATACCTTTCTGGATTGTCATCCTATAACAATTTAAGTGAAGCTCTGGAATATATACTGTCTGGTTGATGCTGCAAGGACAATCTAAAAAAACTCTGCTAACATAAATCGGCTGTTTGAAGAAGCAATCTTTTCCCAATTTTATTCCACAAGCTTCTGCCAATTCAGTTATTGGTATAGTTGAAATACACAAATCATAAGAAATTTCAGTATCGTCTCCAAATATCACTTTTCTATCACGAGTTATCTTCAAAACTTTTTTGTCAAAAAAAACATTTTCACAAAATAAATTCGAAGGCAACAAATATCTTTCTACAGGCTCCATAGAATAAATTGATCTTCTGTGTAGTCCGCCAGAAACCTTTCGAGAATACATATTGCAAGCAGACAAATAAGACTTGCTTAAAATCTCTCCCTTCCAAAAAACTGCTTTATCAACAGTAATCTTTTCCATATCAGACCCAAGAATAAAACCTATCCTTGGGTCTGATGTTCTCATTAATGCTTTATGTCCAGAGAAGACTTCCTCTTTGTGTTTTTTATCATACACAGAAGGAGTTTTTTCCTTAAAAAAATGCTGCGCTATCTTTCCTGATATTCCTGCTCCAAGAATAATCACCGTCTTCTCTCCTCTCTGAAACTTATTTAGGAATCTTAACTCCTCTTTTTCCAAGAGCCCAAATAATTTTCTTGACTCTTCCTTTGGCTACAGATTCTGTCTTCCCAAACTCTTTCATTATCTTTTTCGCTGAAGACTCAACAGATTCTTTTGCCATTATCAATTCAGCAGAACGATGAGAAGCCGACCCAATTCTAAATCCCCATACATCCATAGTCTCACCTTCAGCTTTCTTGGTAGCAGGCTTTTCAGCAGCTTTCTTGGTAGCAGGCTTTTCAGCAGCTTTCTTGGTAGCAGGCTTTTCAGCAGCTTTCTTGGTAGCAGGCTTTTCAGCAGCTTTCTTGGTAGCAGGCTTTTCAGCAACATCTTCTTCAGCAGCTTCTTCAGACACTTCAGAATTTTCATCTTCTTCGGTTAACTCGTTATAGGCAAGAGCAACTTCTTCAGGAATTTTCTTTTCTTCTTTGAGACCTTTATCAAGAATCTCTTCAACTCCTGACATGAAAGCTTCTTTGAGATCCACTTCTTTCATTTTGATGCTAATCGGATCAATCAACTTTGCCTTATTCAACTTTTCCACTACACCTACTAATTTTTTTCTGTCCATTTTACTTCTCCTTTTTTATTTTTTTTGTTAAGTTATTTTGCTCCTTCATACTTATTATATATTATTTTTTAAAATTACATCAAAAAACTTTTGACCTATTTATCACTCCTCCTTTTCCTAATAATGTTCTTTTCTTCTTTAGCATCTTATTCAGTCTTTTCTCTCTCTTTAATTGCAGATAACTCTGAATCCAAACAAACTTGACCAAGTGAAATATTTTGCAGAACTGTACAAGTTTTAAATTGGTCAAATTCATCATCACGTCCAGCTACCACTGCTACTCTCATCACGCCTTGTCTCTTCTCATTAGCAGTTTGATTTAAAGTAATCATGATATCAACATTGGCTATTTTCCGGATATCTTCTGCAGCATCTGTTTGTGTTACGTTCTGTTTTTTAAAGCTCGCTCTGTTGGTTTGACTTGCAGTAATAACCAAAGCCTTTCTGACATCAGCAAGATTTCCAAACATCTTCCAGGTATCATCATAACGATCTCTTCCAGTAACTCTGCTATCTTCTGGTGCAAGAATATCAGCATAATCAATTACAATAACATCAGGAATAAAATTTTCATCAAACTCAAGAGTTTCAATATCTGCTTTTATGTCGACGATATTTGCAGAGAATTTTGGATAACAAACCAATCTGAAATTCTCACTGTACATCTGCCTAATCCCTTGCAAAACTTTTCTGGTATTATTTAAAGTTCGTTTTGGTCTTTTAATTACAGTGAACCATGTTTCGGGCAAAAAATTACTCTTGCCTCTACAAGCAACACAAGGAGCATAATTAGAAGAAGGATCAAAGCTTTCTGGCTTCGGTTCACCATCTTCTCTTAGTCCAACTCTATTTTTTCTGATTGTCTTGTCGCAACTATTAATTTGATTCAGATAACAGTCAAAACACGGATAAACATATTCCTTTGTTTCATCACCAAAGGCTGTCATCCGTTTCAAAAGTCTTCGCTTCATTTTAAAAGCATTCATTTCCAAAGAAACAAATAAAACCTTATATCTTTCGAAAAATGCCTGCACAGCAAATTCCATCAGCAAAAAACTTTTACCTCTTTTTGCCGGAGCCATCACTCCAACCAAAGTCCCTCTTTCAAAATCTCCAATTAATTCTCCAAGAGCTCCAGGAGAACGAAACATTACATTTGTATTATTTGACTCGTCTTCAAAAAACTTCTTAATTTCTTCATCAGAAAAGAGATCAATAAATTTTGAACTGTCCTTACTAATTTGTCTATAAGACTGTAATGCTTTCTCTGCTTCTGATATTTTATCAAGACCTACACAGGAATCAATTTTCTCTGAAATATTTTTAAGTGCTCTCTTTTTAAAATATTCAATTGAGCGATCAATCAAATATTCCTCATTAAGTTTTTCTTCAGATTCAAATGACTCTGACAGCCGACTTAAAAATGAAGAAATAAAAATCGCCTCATCTTCTTTAACTGTTGCTTTTTCATTATTATAAATGTCTTGAATATGTACATGAGGAGCTTTTCTGTATTGCTTATAATAAGCAACTATCCACTTCACTATGGTTTGAGAATATGGATTTTGAAATGTATCTTTCTTGATAAGCTTTATTGTATCTCTACAAATTCTATCTGATACTATCAATCCTGTTAAAATTTTCTCTTCAACAGAATTATCAATTTTTACACGCCTCATAGATTTCCTTTTTACCCATAAATTTTAAATCATACTTATTATATATTATTCTTTAAAATTTATGCGATTAATATTCAATCTGTAAATCATCATTCTTAAAAATATTTGACATGGGACTGCTTTTGCTTAACTCTTCTAAAATATTCTGTCGAAACAAATAAGCAGGCAATCGCCTATTAAAAGTTGTATTGGAAGCGAACCACCCAGGAGATACCATGCTGATTTCATCTTTACAATCTGCTTTAATAGCTTCAAATAGCCAGTCAGAAAGGTTTGCATCATGCACAGTCATATATTTATTAAATCGAGAAGAGTTGTTTTTATAAAAATCTTTTAATTTGATAGCTGAAATTCGAAAACAGTTTTCATCCTTTTGAGTAAAATCAGTTTTTACTTTGCCAAGAACCTCTTCTCTGTAAAACTTTTTAAGCCTATTGGTTATTACTGGATATTTATCTTCAACAACTTCTTTTGATTTAATTGGCTTTGGTTTATTGTTGAGATAATATAAAAATAATGATTTCTCTTTACTCTTTGAAAATTGACAATAGATAAAATCACCAATTCGCTTTTTAGCAAGTTGCTTCTTATAAAGAATGTCAGACGGTTCAAAATCATTATCCAATGCAGCAAATGAAAAATTCAATATGGAATCTTTTATTTGCTCAACTGAATATTTATCTTTGAATAATCTTCCATTTAATAAGCCTTTTACTTTTTTGATACAATCATTATAAGACTTTGTTCCTTCTTTTGGCAAAAATAAATTTTGTTCTTTCCAAAATTCAAATATGTCTTTTATAACATCTGTTGCTTGTAAAGGAGTTTTTTCTTTGATTGGTTTATTAGGATGTAACTCATTAGAGTTTAATAATGCTCTTTTATTTGTAATCTTGTTTCTTCTATTTATTTTGATAAGAGAAGGTGGATTTGCAGAAGCAAGCGATTCGTCAGAATCGTTTTCTTCCTCTTCTTTAGAAGAGGAATTATTTAATTCCTTATTATATTCTTTATTCTCTTTATTATAATCTAGATTATATAGCTGTATAATCCTCGTAATAGAGCTATATAATCCAGATAATAGTGCCTCTGTATTTTTAGTCTTGAAATTGTCATAAAAATACTTTACAAGTTCAGAATACATCTCTTCTCTTTTTGGATTTAAAAAGATGCTTCTGAATGGATATTTCTTTTTATTATAATCAATTGTGATATATTTCCACCGAGCTAATTCTCTTACAGAATTGCTAATCGTTTGTTCTTTTACAAACATTAATTTCGCCAAATAACTATTTGAGGCTGTGCAACCTTTTGCTCTGTGTGCAAGATTTTGAATGAATCCAAATAAAAATTTATCGGTTTGGGTGAGGTGAGGATTATATAATACTTCAGCAGCTATTCCTATTCCAGGCATTGTCCAAGAGATTGTTGAATCTCCTTGCTCTTCATTTTCCAAATCAAATCTTTCATCTATCATTTACTTCTCCTTTTTATTGTTAGGATTTAAATAAAAAAATACCTTTTAACGAGAGCCAAGTCCAATGAAACATAATACGAAACATTGATGCTTGGATTCTTTCCCTAGAACCAAAACAACAAAAACATTGTCTTGGCTCTCGTTAAAAGGTATTTACAAAAATCCTATTTTCATATTTGTATTATGTTTTTTATTTATTGATGATCTCTAGGGTAATTATCAATAAATTTTTCCTTTCGTAATATATAAAAGTAAACTAAAATTTTAAGAGATTTTTCTCTATATCTTTAATATTATTAAAGATAAAAAAATAAAATAATTTTTTTTAGTTTACTTTTTTAGCTGATTTTTATCTCTTTTAATAATTCAGAGACTTCCTCTTCTTTCATATCAGCTGGATCTCCATGCTCCAATTCTATTACTTCAACTCGTGGGATAAATGTAGAGAGAATATTGCCGAGCTTATAAGCTTTCTTTAAAGCATCATGGTCATACATTATGAAAGCTTTCTTTAATTCTTTCTCATATAATTCCCGAAGCTGGTGAACTGTATATTCGACACCCATTGTAGCTACACAACCATCTCCAATTCTCCATGCATCAAAAATACCTTCTACAATAATTGCTGTGTCTTTTACAGAGTCAATATTATAGAGACAGTTTTTTAAAGGAATGATAGCTTTCTCATTTTTCAAATTGATATATTTTTCTTTTGATTTTTCTGTTACATCTCTGCCAACAAAATTAACAATCTGATTGTCCATAATAATAGGGACAACAATTCTGTAGGCAAATTCTCTCCCTAAGTGAAGATATGCTTTGATGCCATATTTCTGTATAAGTTTTTTGTGGTCAAATCTTCTTTTGGTTAGATAGTTAATGTGCATTTCAGGAAAATGATTTTCAAAGCCTTTTGGAAAATATATTTTTTCTGCCTTTGATTTTTCTGCTTCTGCTTGTTCATAAATATTAATTTCAAAATCAGAGATAATTTTATGCACTTTGCTGAAAGAAATACCAAGCAACTTCTGTATAAGTTTTTCAGAGCCACCTTTTGCTCCGCATATCCAGCAGTGATATAATCCTGAAGAAAGATTAACCCCCATATGATAACTAGGGTCGTCTCCACAGAAAGGGCAATTTATTTCTACCCAGCCAGAAGTAACATTTTTGCCAGACGTAGTATAATCAATATTGTATTCTTCTAAAAAAGAAATTACATCAAACATTATATTCTCCTTTTTTTGTTTTAAGAATAATTGGTCGGGACAGAAGGATTTGAACCTTCGACTTCCTGTTCCCAAAACAGGCACTCTAACCAGACTGAGCTATGTCCCGAACCTTTTATTTTCAGCTTACTTACTATTTTTTGGTGCTGCAAAATATAAAATCAAACTGTTTAAAATCTCTTTTGGGATTTTAATTCCTCTGTCTGTTCTCGCGAATATAAATTGAGAAAACTTATATCCTGTTCCCAGATGGATCAATTGATATTCTTCTCCTTGTCTTACATGCTGAATTTGAACGAAATGAGTAAGAGGATACCAATAGTTTTCTCCTCCTATACAAGGATAATCAGCTTCTTTAAAAAATCGTTTGGAATATTGGCCTCCATCTTTCCATTTCTCCAGAAGTTCATTATCATCAATTCTGAAGATAGTGCCTGTTGTGTGATATTCATCTTCTTCATGTTCGACAAAAATTGGTATCCCATACTTTAGGGAGCAAAATGCATCAACATATTGAATTTTGTCTAAACAGTCTTTGCAAATATATTTCTCAAACTTCATTTCATTCTCCTTTTTTATGGATGTTTAAAAATTAAACAGATGAAAAGTATTCCTGTGATTGACAATGATAAAGCAGTCAGGAAAGCGGCCAACATAATTCCTTCTCCTGAATGCTTATCCACAAACAACATGAGTTTATCTCTCCAATCGTTTTTCTGGTCGTCATTTTTACCTCCATTCTATACTATTTTATACTATTTTATACTTATTTTTTTAGCAATTGTTTTGTACCCAACAGGCAATAATTCCATCTTCCTCCATAGCTATTTTTCCATGCATTTCTTTGAAAGAGGCCATTGGATCATTCAGAGTAAATATCATGTCTGCAAGAGGGGCACAGCATGAAGTCTTTGTCGTACTTCCTCCCTTCGTGGATGTTGGAATTTTTACAACAATTCCAACAAAACTGTCGCCCACAGTTCGGGCATGTATGTGCAGAATATTGGTGCTCTCCCTCTTTAGCGAACTCACCACAACCATAGATTTTTGTACTCATTTTGTTTTCTCCTTTTTATTTTTTATTCTTCTTTTTATAACAATTCTGTTCTGGAAAACATTTTCCTCAATAGCTTGCTTGCATAATGGAGAGCAATCATCCATACCATTTTCTGCTCTCCAACGACAACCTGATTTTATTCGCCATGCCTTGTCATTTAAGCAAAAGAAAGTTTCATCATAAGGATCATATTTTTGTTTTGTCATATCCATCCTTTCTTAGAATAAATTTTTAGTCGTTCACAAAAGTGCTGTGAGAGAAATTTTGCAGAGTCAATAAAATCAACAATGACAAAAGAATCTTTTCCTTCATCTTTTCTTGCTCCACGTCCACAAGCTTGAATCAAATCCTTTTCATTCTTTCCTCCACCTGCAATGATAATGCAATTCAAACTTTTGATATTGATCCCTTCTCTCCAAACAACCGTTGCAACAACATTCATGATTTCTTTCTTATCCAATTTCTCTTTAATAGATAATCGATCTTCTCCCTTTACATTACCTTGTACATTATAGAGAGAAACTCCTGATTGCTCTGCAAGATTTAAAAGCAACCTTATGTGCTCTATTTGTTGCACATAAGTGACTGTCGTTAATCCTTGTCGATTTAATTTTTTAATTGCCTTTATAATCTGTCTGTTCCTTTGTTCATTATTAACAATCGCCTCGCTGTAAACATCAGCATAAGTTCTTACTTCGTACGAAACAAATGCTTCTACAGGAACAAGTTCAATTGCAGGAACAGCCAATAAATCCATTTCAACTGCTTTGCTGAAAGATAACTCTGAAATGACAGGACCAATCAATCCCTCCAAGCATAAAGCCACTTCTTTGTCTGAAGGATATGTAGCTGTAACTGCATAACGTATAGGAGCAAGAAGTTGAGAAAGAACCTTATAAAACAATCCTCCTTTTTGTTTGTCTGGAAATTTTGCAATGTGATGGCATTCGTCACAAATTACAATATCAAATAAATCGCAATAGATATCAGCCTCAAGTTTTGCAAAACTCTGAATGGTAGAAACAACCACATCTCCTGACAAGTCTTTTTCTTTACCACTGAATTTGGAAACTTTAAAATCAAATTTTCTAAATTCAGCTATTGCTTGGTCAACCAAATCGATTGTATGGCAAAGCAATAAAGATTTCCTATTAGGAAAAGAAGAGAGTATTCCTGCCATAAGTATTGTCTTTCCTGTTCCGGTTGGAGCCAATATCACCCCTCTCTTTTTTTCAAGAGCAGATTGTATCTGTGCTTTCTGATCGTCTCTTAAAATAATTCCTTTGAGAGAGGGCTGTATAGACTCTATCTCATAATTTATTCGTTCAACATGATCTATTCCAACAGAAGAAGATATTATCTTTGGAATAAATCCTGTCAAAAATACACCATCTCGCTCTACAACTGTTTTGAGATATTGTGTAGGTGTTTTTCTAAAATTCTCCTTCCTCCAAAAAGTTTTTTCAAAGGATAGCAATTCTTTTATTACAGAAGGATTTGAAATTTTGGAATAAACAGGATTGTTTTCTATTATAATGGACATAATTTCTCTTCCTTATACAGCATCAATGTATGCTGTTATTTCTCTGAAAGCTCTTTTTATTTTTCTGTCTGTCCATTTTTTATGTCTTTTGAAATATCGTTTAATTCGAACTAGAGAAAAATTTCCTGTTTTGCTTGTGGTGATTAATTGTAAAATTTCTCCAGGACAATCAAGCACAAGTTTAATTACTTCTTTCGCTTCCTTCGACAGAGAATTTAATGCCTCTTTTTTCTGTAAAAGTTGCTCTTGATTGATATGGTCAGAAGGCAAATATAAAACCTTTTCGCCTTCTTTCTGATTCCAAGGCAATTCTGAATATTCAATTTCGCCTATCCCATAATACATGTTATAAGCAACAATCAAATCTATAGATGAATCATGTTTTTTGTAAAAAGTTTTTTTCATAAGTTTTCTCCTTTTGATTTTATTTCTGGCAAATGTCTACAGCCAAATTTTTCCATCCAGTTGCTACTTCCTGCTTCGCAATATGCATGTCGGAACAATTTCTCTCCAGAATATTTGTGGAGACCGATATAAGTTTTTTGCTGGGCAGGACGTATTTTTTTATCACAAACATAACAAGTATTTTCTCCTCCTTTTATTTTATCCCAGTAGTTGCCATTTGTGATAATCTTGCCATTAAGTTTTTTCTCTCTTCGCTTGATCTTAACTCTCCGCTTGATTTTTATCGCCATAAGTTTTATCCTCCTCAATACTTTTTTCAATTCGTAGTGCGGCTTCAGAAGAGATGCTTCGCTTACTGTTTTTGGCTATGGAGGCAAGTTTGTCTTTCACTCCTTTCTCCAAATAAACTCCCAACAATTTTTTACTTTTTTTCATAATCATCTCCTTTATTATATAATATAAATTTTATTTTTTGATAAATTCTTCCAAAGCCAATTCGCAAAATTTATCTCTGACTGCAGAAAGTTTTTCTGGCCTTAAAAATGTAAGGCTCAATATAATTTCCAAAAACATTGTTAAAGATGAATTGGCAATTATACAGGCTTCATAAGCCTCAATCACTTTTTCGACCCCATCTAAAGCTTTATCAGTAAAGGATTTTTCAAGGCCAGATTCCGAAGCTGATTTTCTTAATTCCTTTAAATGCTCTCTCATTATCTGAGAAATACATTCGTCTTCAATTTTATTCTGACTGAAAGAAAAATCCATATTCGGATTAAACACCATCGGACCAATATTAATTATATCTGAATTTCTTTTTACCATGATTTTCTCCTCCTTTAATCAAAATCAAAACGTCTTCTTGGTTGTTTTAGTTCCACCTCTTGAATTATAAAGGCCTCCACTCTCTGCTTTTCTGTAGCTGTATATTTTATTTCTGCAACTTCTGTTTTCCCATTTAACTTCTGTCTGGCCATAGCTACCAAATGGTCGTAGCGATACTCCTGAGCCAAAATTATAAATCTCTCTAGCTTATCTCTGTGAGAGATTCTTCCTAATCTTGTTAGGAGCTGTCTGCCACTCATCGTGGCAAATCTTTTTCTTTCGTGCTCCATGCCTTTTTGATGCGTCATAAGTTTTCCTCCTTTCATTTTATTAGCAAGGCTTGGGACTTGCTATGTGCATTTTTTATTATAAGTTTTTTGAGCAGTTTAAAGTCTTACTCAGGACCAAAATATTATTCGTCAAAATTAAATTTTCTGTTTGGCTTCGATTCAATCATGCCTTCAAGTTTCTTGGAAATCTCCGAGAATTTCTTTTGGATAATTCCTCTCATCTCATCATCTTTTTTCAGTTCTTGAGGATCTTCAATTGAAGACAAAGCCTTATCAGCGATCTTCACGAGATTCTCCAATTCAACATCATTAACAATGTTGCGATTATTGAATGTGCCGATGAATTCTTTTACATTCTCGAAAGAGGAATTTTTCCACCCTTTCTGTCTTCCATTTTCATCTGTTTCCAGATTTTTGTTTATTGTTTCAATCAACTGGACAAAAGCTTCTCTCAAGCATTGAGAAATCTTTTCTGCTGCTTCTTTCCAGGAGGCTTCGGCCTTAGCTTTCTCTGCTTCAAAGATTTTCTTTGGGAGAGTATCAGGCACATCAAAAGTAATCCATTTCCATTCGATATAGAATGCTCTATGCAGAGAAGAAGCAAGCGGATAATCTCTTCGGTCAAATTGATCTCCAAGACGAGCTTCAATATCATTTATTCTTTCTTCATAAGAAGAAATGAAACTTTCAATTTTTCCGCGAAGAGCAGTTTGCGCTTCAATCAGATAATTCTCAATTCTTTCTGCTGAAGACTCTCTAATGAGATAGGAACTTTTTGTAAAGAAAGATGGTACTGAGTTAATGTATAACCATCTTCTAATTCCACGAATGTAATTCGTCAAATCAACATATTCAGAAGAATCAATCAATCGTTTGCTGAATGACAGAAGTTTTTTGTCAGCCTTGCAAGTGATTTTCTCTTTATTGGCTTGCTTCCTGTTCCCCCATGCATGATCCGAATAAATTAACATGACCACTTTATTGTCGATTTTCATTTTTGTAGTTTTTACATTTGAGCTTTTCATAAGTTTTCTCCTTTTTATTTTTTGGTTGGTTTTGTTATAAGTTTTTATCCACAAAGATTGAGGTAATGTTTCTCATCTTTATCGTAATACGCTGGTGTCAATTGAGTTTTCAATTCCTTGCCTAAAACCTTTTCTAGGAAAGAGGACTCTGTAATGCAACTCTTTCCTTTGAAGCCTTTCGTTTCGACCTTCACTTCACCTTCATTACTGACTGTCATAATTATTTCTCTCATTTCAATTCTCCTCCTAGTGGGGCAGTCTGATTCTTAATTGAATCCCTGCGTCGGTTTGTTGTTCAAAAACTTGATAGCCTTTTTTGCGAGCTTCAAATTTTCCCTTCTCAATTGCATAAGCTTGTTTAAGAAGGCCTCCGCCATTTCCGACATACTTGCCAATAGTGGGATCAAAGAAGTCGGTTTGTAATTCAAAACCTTTTCCTTCTTGCTTCTTTGTAATGCCAATTTCATATCTGGCATTCGGAACTTTAATTACTGCTTCACAAGCGGTTCTTCTACCTGCAAACCAAACAAATTCTTTCTGGTCAGCATTATACGCAAGACCTAGTCTTGAGCAAGCAGATTTTAATACTGACAAATCATTTATCTCTAATTCAATTTTTGTTAAATGCGACATAAGTTTTCTCCTTTATTTTATTTTCTGATTGAATTGAATAATGTTATATATCGGAAAAATATTTTCCATTAAAATCTTCATGTCAGAAATATTACTATTTTCTTTAAAAGGCTCTTTTACTTTTTCCAACTCTTTTATAGCTATATAAAGAGCCTGTCCCACGATATAATGTCCTCTAACAGATTGAAATAAAGCAATCGCATTTTCTCTCTCTTTCTTAGTCATAGTTTTCTCCTTTCGTTTATGCAAATTTTCTTGCAGTTGTTTTTTGCGCCACTACTGCATTCATGCTGTAAATGCCTTTCTTGCTGGCATTAATAAATTTGCCAGAAGCCAACCTTCTTAAGGATTCAATTTGTTCAGAAGCTGATTTGGCAACAGGAACAATATAACTAGAAGCTTCAGTGAGATTGATATTCAGCTTTGAAGCAAGCTTACAGCACTGTTTAATTTCTGCCCCTGTCCATCCTTCGTCGTCAGGGATTTTATCTTTTGTTGTTTGTCTCTCTGAAAAACCAATACTGTATTTTTTTAAATATATTTCCCAAATTTTGGTTCTTTCTTCTTCTGTCGGCAAATCGAAATAGAAAGTGCCCATCGTGAATCGTCTTCTCAATTCAGGAGGCAGAGTTGTGATGTTATTGCAGGTGGCGATAAACAGCACCCGTCCTTTACTGATAGCTTCAATGACCTGCAAAGCTTTCCTTGTCTGCTCTCCAGATTTACCAACCAGAGAATTCTTCATCGCTCCGAGATCAAAACTTACAGTTGGAATATTCCCGCTGTTGCCTGCTGCTTTTGCAATAGCAGATTTTGCAGCACCAGGAGGACCGACGAAAATCATTCCATCAACTTCCTTATCTTGCATAAAAGAAAGAATGGATCCCAACTGGTCTTGACTTACTCCAGAAGAATCAGAGCCTGTTCCAGCAAAAGCTTTTTCAATTTCATCCATAAATACAATCGCTCTTGGATTGTCTTTACCTTTGATAACTGCTTTTACAAAAGCTTTGACATTCTCACAACTCCCGATGTCTTCAAAACTCTCTTCTCCTCTCCAGATTGACAATCCAGGTGTCTGTTCAACAGCCTTACATTTTCTTTCCCAGAGCATTTTCATGTCAATAATTATTTCATTATCGACTTTCTTTATACAGGTGGCAAGAGTCTGTTCAGCACAAAAAGAGGATAAACCGATCAGAGTGTCGGTAACTTTGTCAAGAACTTCTTCTTTAAGTTTTTTGACTCCAGCGTCTTCACAAATTGAAGACACAATGACTTTGATCTGATCTTCTTCAGGAAGTTTATCTACAAGAACCATAACATCCTGTTCCAATTCAGCAGGTAATGTAATTGATGGAGCTACAAGAACGATTGTTGCTCCCGATGCTTTATAGACATCTCTTAAATTACATATACCTTGAGAAACAGTCGCTTCGTTTAAGAAGCGGTGGGCATTGTTCATGAATGTTATTGTCTTCTCTGGAACCTTTATTATTTTACTTAACATCTCAACTGGATTTCCTGTTGCTATCGCAGGAGAGTCTCCATCACAAATCCTGTTAATCAATTCAGCACCTAACTGATTTAAAGGATTGAGTCCTGTTAAAATATCCCATTGCATAACAGGAATAGCTTCATTACACTTTGCAATTCCTCTTATTAAGGATTGCTGGTCAGCTGTTTCAATTCCTATGATGGGAACTGCTGCCCTTCTTGCTGCAATAAATTGCTCTTTCATAAGTTTTCTCCTTTATTTTCGTTATAAGTTTTTTATCAAATACTCTACATTTTTAATTTCTTTTAAATACTGTTTTGCATATTTATTATCTTTGTGTTTTTCAATAACTTGATTTTTAAATTTATCTAATGTTGCTGAAAAACATCCACAAACAACCAGTATTTTATTTGCATCCCAGTAAAATGTTGTTTGTTTATTTCTTGAGCCAATATCAGAAGTAGTGTATTTTTGAGGATTGCTTTTAAAATCAAAGCAATCAGAGCAACCAGAGCAATTATAGCAATCAGAGCAACCAGAGCAATTAGAGCAATTAGAGCAACCAGAGCAACCAGAGCAATTATAGCAATTAGAGCAACCAGAGCAATTAGAGCAATCAGAGCAATCAGAGCAATCAGAGCAACCAGAGCAATCAGAGCAATTTGTCAGCGTTTTACTTTCTTCTTCTGCTTGTGTTTGAGTGTAAAGCGTTTTACTCCATCTATTGTTGTTTTCATCAACCCAATAATTATTTATTGTTTTCATAAGTTTTCTCCTTTTTTATTTTGTTATATTTTGGTCAGATACTCTACATTTTTAATTGCTTTAAAATACTGTTTTGCATATTTATTATTTTTATGTTTTTTAATAACTTGATTCTTAAATTCCTCCAACGTTCCTACAAAGCACCCACAAACAACCAGTATTTTATTTGCATCCCAGTAAAATGTTGTTTGTTTATTTCTTGAGCCAATATCAGAAGTAGTGTATTTTTGAGGATTGCTTTTAAAATCAAAGCAATCAGAGCAATAAG
>Ga0172381_10001388_pt1 | contig 28760 bp, 37 predicted proteins | sample Leawel6488metaG_FD_119754 | JGI IMG/M metagenome (GOLD analysis project Ga0172381, IMG submission 119754) | Leachate microbial communities from a municipal landfill in Southern Ontario, Canada - Leachate well 64-88 metaG | ecosystem: Engineered > Solid waste > Landfill > Unclassified | place... | reverse complement strand
TTATTATGATTTGTCGTTGAAACTTAATTCTGTTACTAAGTATAGTGCTAATTTTGCTATTAAGGAGATTCATGAGAGTATTAGTGTTCCTGTTGTTCCTTCAACACCTGAAAATAAAACTGAGAGTGCTATTCCTAGTATTCCTGAGGTTATAGAGACAGGAAAGAATATTCTTAAGACTGGTGAATTTTGGGTTGGACTGGTGATACTGATATTGATTTTAGCTTTAGTTCTTTTTAGTGTTAGGCGACACCGAAAGAAGAGATATTACCGATATGGATATTGAAGTTAGAAAGAAGAGATTCAGTAAAACCTAAAGTTTTTCCTGACTACAAGAAAATTCTAAAGAATTTTCAGGTTCCCCAAAAACCTCAGGAGATTTTTGGCGATTCCAAGTCCAAAAGTTAAGATGGACTTAGAAATATTATCATTATGGATACTAACTTTCTCTGATTTTAAAATTCTCAAAGAGCTTCATTATTATGAACATTCCTAGAGGAATTGCGATTAAGGTAATTGCTAAGAGAATTAATAAGGAGTTTATGAAAACATTTCTGTTAACTTTGCAGTCTCCTGAACTTGAAAAGGTATATTGATCTGACTGAAGAATTTCATAGACTTGGCCCTCTTTAAGTATGGTTTTAAAATAAACTGAGGTTAAGTTTGGAGTATATTCAAATGATAAAGAATCTTCTTGATAAGTTTTAGTTTCATTTTTTTCACCATAGAATAATATTACCGAAGAGTATACCTCTTTATAGGCTAAATTAGTTACGAGCTTACAGTTAATTGTGCCGAGGGATATAGGTCCATTTTGACCCATGCATGAAATTTGTGATCCTGAAATAAGCTCTCCGGAATCATATAGATTTAATTTAACTACGTTTGAATCTAAAGCTCCACCAAGGAAAAAATAGCCAAAGACAAAGAAGCCAGCCATTAAAGATAGTGTGATAATTAACCACCATCTCATTTCTTTTAGGAAAATTTTATTCATTAAGCTAAAAAAGAAAAAAGAGAATGCTAAGACGATTAAAGGATAGAATAGTTTTGAAGAAAAAAGGGAGATAATTGGGGCGCCGATATGATTATTTAAAACTTGCAAGGCAATATTAATTAGAGAATATTTGTAGACTAGGAAAGAAGCTAGGGCAAGACCTGCTAATAGAATAAGGATTATTAATATTTTAAAGAAATATTTATTTCTTTTTTTAGGAATTTTTTCATATTCCTCAACTGAATCTGACTCAATTTCCTTTGATTTGAATCTTATTTTCCTAAATTTTTTAAAATTCATGATAATTAAAAGAAGGATTAAGACTAAAGAGAAGGAGATCATAACTATAGAGAAGGTTTTATTTTTAATAAGAAAAGAGAATGCTATGTCTGAACATGCAAGTAGGAAAATAAGAACCTGAAGCATGATCTTTGATTTTCTTTCCTCTTTTTTCATAAAGATTTTTATTAAAGTTTATATTTAAATTTTCTCTGGATTTTTTTATTGAAATGCAGTGATGAATTAATATCAGAAAGTTTATAGGTCTAGAAAAAAGATAATTTTATGGAGCTTCCAGGAAGAAATAGAGTTATTGCAGGATTTGCTTTAGTTGGGTTAAGTATAGGGTTTTTTATTTATGGAGGAAGCAAAATTGGGAGATATGCGGATATTCAGTCAAATATACTTGTAAAAAATGTGGATAGAACTGTTTCTAATAATCCTAGTTTAAATGAAGAAGTCTGTGAAGAAGATTCTGAATTTGCATATAATCAGCTAGTTAGGGGAGGATATGCAGTAGGGGGAGGATTAGTATCCTTGGTTTTAGGAATTGTTATTGGGGGAACTGGAACTTCTTTTAGGTATGAAAAAGAAGAAAAGAAAGGCAAGAGAAAGAGTTATTCGCAAATTGAAGGAAGATATAAAATTGAGACTAATGACTGTGTGTATAGAGATAGGAAAGATCTTATTTAGAGATTATTAGAGTTCTTTAGTAAAACCTATAAACCATCAAATTATAGTGAAAATAGGGTAATTCAACATGTTAGAAAAATTATCAAGTGCACTGAAAAAGGCTACAGATAAGATAGCTGGAGCATTGTTTGTTGATAAAGAGTTAATTGATTCTATTGTTAAAGAGCTTCAAAGAGCACTGATTGAAGCTGATGTTAATGTTCTTCTTGTTAAGGAAATTTCTGATAAAATAAGAAAAGCTGCTATTGATGAGAAAGTCAAAGGAGTAGAAAAGAAAGAGCATGTTATCAAGATTCTTCATGATGAGCTTTTGAATATGCTTGGAAATGAGAAGAAAGAATTAGAACTTAAAAAAGGAAAATTCCAGAAAGTAATGCTGCTTGGACTTTATGGTTCAGGAAAGACGACTACTATTTCTAAACTAGCAAATTATTATGGAAAAAGAGGATATAAAACTTGTATGTTGGGACTTGATGTACATAGACCTGCTGCTAGAGAACAGTTAGAACAATTGGCAAAGACTAACAATCTTAATGTTTATGTTGATAAAGAAGAGAAAGATCCTGTAAAGACCTGGAAAAATTTCAAGGATAAAGAAAAATATGATATTGTCTTTGTGGATACTGCTGGAAGACATACTTTAGATGAAGACTTAATCAAAGAAATAAAAAAACTTGAGAAAGAGATACAACCAGATTATACTATTCTTGTTTTGCCTGCTGATATAGGGCAGTCTGCAAAGAAACTTGCTAAAGAATTTCAGGATGCATGCAAAATTAAAGGAGTTATCATAACTAGAATGGACTCTTCTGCAAGAGGCGGAGGTGCACTTACTGCATGTAATGAGACAAAGGCGCCAGTATTTTTTATTACAAATGGGGAGCACATAAATGATCTTGAACAATTTAATCCTGCTGCATTTATATCGAGAATTCTTGGAATGGGAGATTTAGAAACTTTAATTGAAAAAGTTCAATCTGCAATGGATGAGAAGCAGCAAAAAAAGATGGAAGAAAGATTGAAAGAAGGAAAATTCAGTTTACTAGATTTTTATGAGCAGTTGAAAAGTATGGAAGGCCTTGGAGCAATGGATAAGATTAAAGAATTAATTCCAGGTTTAGGAAAAGCAAATATTCCTGAAGGTGTTATGGAGACACAGGAAGGAAAAATGAAGAAGTGGAAGTATGCTATTTCTTCAATGACTAAAGAAGAGATAGAGAATCCTGAAGTTTTAGAAAAGCAAACATCAAGAATAGCAAGAATTGCTAAGGGTTCTGGCACTACTACAACTGATGTAAGAGCATTATTAAAACAATATAGAATGATAAAAGAATTTGTGAAGAGCGGACAAAGTATGGACCTTGGTGAAGGCGGACTAAATGAGAAGCAGTTAATGAAGTTTGCAAAGAAGTTTGGAAGAAAGATGAGGGTGTAAAAAGGTTGCAGAATAAGCGCTAAATCTTTAAAAATAAAGAAAGAGGTGACCTCTTATGGATAAGAAAACAAAAGAAAAGCTAACAGGCTATGCTAATGATTTAAGATCGCAGGTCCAAGTGCATAATCTAGGATATATTAATTATTCAAAAAAAGGGGAAGAAGGCAAGGTACAAAGTGCTGTTGAGCTTAGTTTAACCGTTGCTTTTAAAGGTAAATTAGAAACTCTCTTGGGCATTTTTCCAGAACTAAGAATTGAAGGGGATGACCGACCTCTCGAGATTTATGCTTAATTAAATTTTTATATTAAAGTATTCTAGAATTTTTATGAAATCAAACATAATTCAGTCTGGAGCTGAGGCAATATTAATTGAGAGAGATGGCCAGTTGATAAAAAGAAGAATAAAGAAAGGATATAGAATTAAAGAAATTGATGATAAATTAAGAAAATTAAGGACGAGAAAAGAGGGAAAAATTCTTGAAAGAGCTGGAAAGGTTATCTCTTGTCCTAAGGTTATTAAGATTGATGATAAAGATATGGAAATTGTTATGGAATTTATTGATGGGAAGAAATTGAGCAGAGAACTTAATAATTTTGAATTGAAAGAACAAAAAGAGATTTGCAAGAAAATAGGCCAGGAAGTTGCAAAACTACATGAGCTTGATATTATCCACGGGGACTTAACAACAAGTAATATGATTTTGCGTGAAGGCAAGGTTTACTTAATTGATTTTGGCTTGGGATTTGAGAATGGGAAGATTGAAGATAAAGCTGTTGATTTGCATTTGATAAAACAAGCCTTAGAAGCAAAACATTTTGAACACCATAAAGAGTTATATAAGAAAATTTTAGAGGGCTATGAAGAGTATAAGGATTCTAAAAAAGTATTAGTGCAGTTAGAAAAAGTAGAACTGCGAGGAAGATACAAAAATCATTAATGATTTTTGTCTTTACAAATCTAACGATTTGCAAATACAAACATTAACACTAATCACTAGATTTAAAAAAGAGAAAATAATATATTTTCATGGCTCAAGAGGTGTTGTTATTTATTAGTCTTATTATTGGGATTGCAACTTTACTAAGTATTTTTTCTAGGTTGATAAGACAGCCGCCTATTATTGCTTATCTTTTTGCAGGAGTTTTAGTTGGGCCATTATTCTTGAACTTAATTGGAACAGGTTCTTCTTCTGAAATGATTCAGCTTTTTGCACATATTGGTGTAGCCTTTTTGTTGTTTATCGTTGGTCTAAGTCTTGACTTGCGAGTGCTTAAAGAGCTTGGAAAACTTTCAGCAATAGCCGGAATCCTTGAAATTTCACTTACAGGAGGAATAGGATTTTTGATTGCTCTAGGGCTAGGATTTAAGAGTATGACTGCTTTGTATATTGCTGCGGCACTTGCATTTTCTTCTACAGTTGTTGTTGTTAAGATTCTTGCAGATAAAAAAGAACTTGAAACCCTTCATGGAAGAATTGCTCTGGGAATTTTGATTATAGAAGACTTCGTAGCTGCAATTGCATTGATGGCTATTCCATTGATTAATGCACAAAAAGGTTTAAGCTCAATATTTATTGAACTTGGAATTGCATTGATGCTTATAGCTGCAATATTTTTGTTTTCACATTTTGTGCTAAATAAATTTTTGAATTTTCTTGCAAGAAGTCCTGAAACATTATTCTTATTCGGAATAGCTTGGGCTTTGGCAATAGCTACTTTATTTGGAGCATTTGGATTCTCAATTGAAATTGGCGCATTAATTGCAGGAATGTCTCTTGCATCAAGCAAGTATAATCTTGATCTTGGAGGCAAGATAAAACCTTTAAGAGATTTTTTTGTAGTATTATTCTTTGTATTTTTTGGAAGTCAATTGACAGGAAATATTAGCATGGCTTTAATCACAAATGCAATATTATTCTCAATATTTATTGTAATAGGAAAGCCAATAATTGTAATGACTGTTCTTAGAATGTTTGGGTATAAGAAAAGAGTAAATTTCTTAGCAGGGGCAAGTCTTGCTCAGATAAGTGAGTTTTCATTAATCATTACATTATTAGGATTTAACTTAGGGCAGTTAAGCCAAGAGATAATGAGTCTTGCAGTATTAATTGCAATAATAACTATTGGTGCAAGCAGCTATAGTTTATACTACTCCCGCTCAATATTCAATAAGCTATCAAGATTCCTTGACTTTTTAGAAAGTAAAAAACAAAGGGCATATAATGAAGAATGCAAGGAACCCTTTGAAATAGTTTTGTTCGGATATCATAGGATTGGCTATAAATTATTAAAAACATTGAAGAAAATGAAAGTGCCTTTTGTTGTTGTAGATTATAATCCTAAAGTAATTCTTTCTTTGGAAAAAGAAGGAGTAAACTGTATATTTGGGGATGCAGGGGACAAGGATTTCTTAGGAGAGATATGTTTAGACAGAGCAAAATTAGTAATTTCAACTATACCTGATGAATCTTCAAATTGGTTAATTAAAGAAAAATTAAGTGAGATTAATTCAAAGGCAACTTTCATAGCTACTGCTGAACAGCCAAGAGATGCCTTAGACCTATATGAAGCCGGAGCAGATTATGTTATTATACCCCATCATTTAGGAGGACAATATGCTGCTAATATGATTGAGAGTTATCATACAAATAAAGAGAAATATAGAGCAGAGGGAGAAAAGCATATTAAAGAGTTAAAAGAGGCAAGAGATAAATCAAAATTTAGCGGGACAAATATTATCTAAAAGGGTTTGATTTTTTGTAATATTTTATTGCTTCGCTTAGTTCCATTTTATTTTCAGAATAGATTGTAAACAGGGTTTCTCCTTTTTTTACAGAGTCTCCAATATGTTTATAGAGATATAAACCAGCATATTTGTCTAGGGGGCAACCAGCAAGTCTTGCAATATTATTTATTTCTTGAGTTAGGATGCGCTTAATCTTAAAGTTCTTAGGGGATTTTATCTCTTGTTTATATCTTGCTTCGTTTATGTGATTAATATTTCCTTTTTGGGCTGTAATTATCTCGTTAAACTTTTCAAATGCTTCTCCACTATCAAGAAGTTTTTTTGCTAGAGCATATCCCTTACTGCGTTTTGCTTTTCCAGTTAATTCTAAAAGCTGACCAGAAATTTCTAAAGAACGAGATTCAATTAAGTGACATGGGCCGCCTCTTCTTAGAACTTTAATTACATCTTTTATTTCTAAAGCTGGACCAATTCCGTCTCCAAGAGGCTCTTCAACATGTTTTAAAGAACAGGCCAGCTTAACCTTAAAATGCTTGGCAATTTGTTCAAATCTTTTTTCGAGTGCGAGGGCTTCTTTCTTATCTACTTTTGCATCTTTTCCATAAGGAATGTCAATTAGGATATATTTTGCTCCTACTGAAAGTTTTTTTGCTAAGATACTTGCAAGAAGCTGAGGTTCTGGATCTAGATTAAGAAGTTTTTCGACCTGGATTATTTTATCATCTGCAGGGGCAAGATTTAATGAACCGCCCCAGACCATGCAGGCATTTGTCTTTGCAATTATTTTTCTGATTTCTGGAAGATTAAAGTCAACTTTACAGATTACTTCGAGAGCGTCTGCTGTTCCTGCAGGAGAAGTAATTGCTCTTGAAGATGTTTTTGGGATTGTTAGGCCTGCTGCTGCGCAAATTGAGACTACTATGGGCGTTGTTCTTCCTGGGACGCCACCAATAGAATGTTTATCAGCTATTTCTCCTCTAATTCCAAGAGTTTTTCCTGTTTCAACTATAGATTCTGTAAGGTCTACAATTTCTTTCAAGGACATACCACATTTATAGACTCCTGCAATAAAGTAGGCTATTTCAGCTTCTGTAAGAGAGTTATCTACAATGTCTTTCATTATTTTTTTAAGTTCTGCTTTTGATAATGCGGCACAAGTAAGTTTTTTATGAATTAAATCTATACTTGCTGGTTTAAGAGAAAGGTCTACTGAGACATAATCTCCTTCTTTTAATTTTAATTCATCGACAATTTCAGTAGAGACTATTATTTCACCAGCTTTAACAAGATTAGAAGCTATATCTACTACAGAAACAATTTTTCTATCATCTTTAACTATTGAGATCCTATCATCGATATGTATTGAGGATTCACTGGCAAATTTGGTATTCAAAATAGCCACAGGTCTTCCTGCTGATAGTTTAAGAAATTTTATTTTAAGTTTCATCTTTCCTCTTTTTACAATCAAAAAAGTTAACAGGGGTTTTTATACTTTTTTTATTTAATCTACAATGCTGAAGCACTCTTCTTTCGTCTATAGATTTCTAAAATAATCAAAAGGTATGCTAAGATTAAGGGACCTAAGATTAAACCTAGGATGCCAAATACAATCATCCCTCCGATCATTCCAATGAATATTATTGCGGAAGACATATTGGTTCTTCTAGCGACGATATATGATCTTAAAACATTGTCTATCCAGGAGATAACTACAGATCCATATATCAGGAAGATTATTCCAAAGATCGTTTTTCCTGAAATTAATAGGTAAATTGAAGCTGGTATCCAGACTAACCAAGCACCAACAACAGGAATAACTGAAAGGAAAATTGCTACTATTGTAAAGAATAGTGGCTGTGGAATACCAAAGACAAAAAGACCAATTCCTGTGAGAAGACCCTGAATAACTCCGACTAAAACATGACCATACAAAACTGAATTAGTTATGTCCTTGAATTTTTGGATTGCTTCTTTATCTAAGGAAGATGAAAGAGGAGATATACTTTTTAGATATTCTACTAAAGCTTCTCCATCACGAAGACCATAAAAGAAAATAAAAATGATTACTACTGCTTTTAGAAGAAGATTTGGAAGATCAAGAACAAGGCCAGAAATTGCTCCCAGAGATTTACTAGCCATATCAGCTATAAAACTTTTTAGAGAAGAAAAAATAGTTGTTGAATAATCCTGATATGCTGGAATTAGCATTTCAATAAAATTTGAAAAGTCTACTTTCTGAAGATAAAAATAAAGATTTACCAACTGTTTAAGGAGCAAAGGCAGAAGGAACCATAATGGGAGAAATATAAGCAACAAGACTAAGAATACTAAGATTAAAGCAGTAATATTTTTTTCTCTGACAACAATAAGTAATTTTTTATAGAGGGGGTGGCAGATATATGCTAAGAGTAATCCTGTAACAATTGACAGAAATATTGGTCGAATTATGAAAAAAGAAGCAGTTAATAATGCTCCAACAATCAAAAGAATAGATAACTTTTTAAATGAACTTTCTTCTATCATAGTTAGATTAAACAAAAGAGCTTTATAAATATTATCTATAAACTCCGAGGATTAGAGCCTCAGGGGTTATACCTTAAAGATAAAAAATTTAAGGCAAAAATATTTTTAAAGATTCGAATCATTAAAATTTTAAAATGGACTGTTTCATAAAAAAAATATTTTTAGACAAAGTAGATGAAGGCACTCATAGTCAATTTGTGAGATTTGGAAAAGGGCAGTTTAAAAATAAAGCTGCATTAAAATTACAGAATTCTTCAAAGATTAAAGTGGGTGGAAGTTTTGAATATGCTAAAGACTTTGCAGTTCTTGTTTCTGAATTGGCTAATGTTAATTTTTCAGGAGTAGTTATGTCAAAAGAAAAATTAGATATAGAAGGCGAAGAAAAAAAGAAGGCTGAAATCTATGTATATGAAGTTGAAAATATAACCAGTGATAAAATAAAAGAAATAACTCCTAAAACTTATATCTTATTATTAGATGCTGAAGGACAGGGAATAACACTAAAATGCAAAAAGAAACTGCCTAAGCCTGGAAAATCCGGAGATGCTAAGGTAGATGATAAGTTCTGTCAAATTGAAGCAGATCCAAAATATCTGGGGAAAATAAAAGAAGCTTTATTTTGGGATATTCCTGAATGTAAAAAAGCAAGTGTAGCTCATGATTATGAGATTACTGGATTGATTATGCCTGAAGGAGAGAAGGACTTTGAGAAAATCAGGATAATGACAAAAAGAAAGGGAAAAATAACAAGAAAGGTTGAATTTGACAAGAAGCCTTTAGTAAAAGAAAGAGAAATGATTGTATAAACTATTATACTTTTCTTCACAACATTCTTTTTATACTTAAATTTTGATTAAATATTATGAATCTTATAGATATTGTAAAGCAGTTTCCTGAGAGAAAAATTGTTGTTCTTGGAGATATTATGCTGGATAAGACTGTTATTGGAAGTGTAAAGGGTTCTTCACCAGAAGCAGTCAATGCTCTTGATGTTCAGGCAGAAGAAGAAATTTTTAGTTTGGGGGGAGCTGGAAATGTTGCTGCAAATATTGCTTCTTTAGGGGGGAAGGTTTCTCTTTTTGGATTTGTTGGAGAAGATACTGATGGATTAGCGATAAGATATTTGTGTGAACGAGCAAATATTCTGAGGGAATTTGATGTTTGTAATAGAACTACAACCAAATTTAGAGTAAGGGGAAGAAATGAAAAGGAAAGTCAGCAAATGATTAGAATAAGTTATGAAGACAGAACTCCAAAATCATTTTCTGAAGAGATGACTCAAAGATTACTTGCTAAGGTAGAAGAGGCTGACATGGTTCTGTTATCAGATTATGCAAAGGGAGCTATCACTCCTCAGATTATGGCAACATTAAGAAAATATGCCGATAAAATAATCGTTGATCCAAAACCGGTTAATATTGATAATTATTGCGGAATGTTTCTTGTGAAGTCAAATAAAAAAGAAGCAAGAGCAATTGCTCAGAAAGAAAGTATTGAAGAATGTGGAGAACAGTTAGTTGAAAAATTAGGGACCAATATTCTTATTACTCTTGACAAAGATGGAATGAGATTTTTCCCGAGAGAAAATCCTAAGCAAAGTATTTTGATACCAACATATGCTAAAGACATCTGTGATGTTACCGGAGCTGGAGATACTGCAAATGCAACTCTTGGACTTTCTTTGGCAGTAAATCGAAATTACCAAGATGCAATGATTCTTGCAAATCATGCTGCAGGAATTGCTGTCGAGAAAGTTGGAACTTATGCTGTCAGTGCGAGAGAGCTTGAAGAAAGAATAATTGGAAAGAGAAATAAAAGAGTAGGACTTGAAGAGTTAACATTGTTATGCGAGACTGCAAAAAAAATGGATAAAAAAGTTGTTTTCACGTCGGGTTGCTATGATATTTTACATCCAGGGCATACCCAATTCTTACAGGCTGCAAGAGCATTGGGAGATATTTTGATATTAGCATTAAATGGAGATAAGTCTCCTTTTTTTAAAAATAAGGGCGGAGATAGACCCATATTAAAAGAAAATGAGAGAATTGAAGTTCTTTCATGCTTAGAACCAGTAACATATATTATTGTTTTTAATGACGACAGCCCAGTAGAATTAATAAGAACCTTAAAGCCAGATGTTAAGGTTAAGGGGGGAACATATATTCCTGAAAGAACTCTTGAAGAAGACCTCATTGTGAAGTCTTATGGCGGGGAATGCAAGTATATTGAAATGGTTGGAAAATATTCTACAACCTCGTTGATAAACCAGATAAGAAACAATAAGTAAAAAGGTTTATAAAGCCACTTTTTCTAAAGATTTTGGTGTAGAGAAAGTTAAAATGGGCATTAACTTAAAGGAAAATATCATTAATATAATTAATAATCATAATCAACATAAAATAAAATGGCGAAAAGAAGTCAAGCACACGCAGGAAGTTTACAGTATTGGCCTAGAAAAAGGGCTGAACACTTTTTACATAGTGTGAACTGGCAGGCAGTTCAAAAAACTGATTCTGAAAAAAAACTTTTAGGATTCATTGTATACAAAGTTGGAATGGCAACTGCAGTTGCTAAAGATAATACTCCTGACTCTATGACAAAGGATAAAAGAATTGCTGTTCCAGTAACAATATTGGAAGCACCACCAGTCAAGATTCTTTCAGTGAGATTCTACAAATATAATCAAGTTATTGGCGAGTCTTTTGCTGAAAATCTTGATAAAGAACTAAAAAGAGTGATAAAAATGCCAAAAAAGAGCAGTAAAAAAATTGAGGAATTTAATGATTATGATGATATTAAAGTATTGGTTTATTCTCTTGCTAAACAAACTGGAATAAAAAAGACTCCAGACATTTCTGAGATAGGACTTGGTGGAACTAAAGAAGAAAAATTAGCATTTGTTAAAGAAAATATGAATAAAGAACTTAGAATTTCTGATATATTTAAGCCAATGCAACTTGTTGATGCAAGAGGATTAACTATTGGAAAAGGACTTGTTGGCCCAATGAAAAGATTTGGAATTGGAAAGAAGAGCCACAAATCTGAAAAGGGAGTTAGAAGACCTGGAAGCTTATCACCTTGGCATCCAGCTTATGTAACATTTAGAACACCTATGGCTGGACAATTAGGCCTATTCTCAAGAATTGCATACAATCTTAAGGTTATGTCTATGGGAAAAATACAGGAAAAAAACATAAATCCTGCATCTGGATTCCATAAATTTGGAACAATCAGATCAGATTATATTATTGTAAGAGGAAGTGTTCAGGGACCTCAGAAAAGACAAATATTATTAACAGCACCATTAAGAAAAACAAAAAAACAGGAGAAGAAAAACTTAGAGTTTATCAAATTAGTACAATGAAAGCAAAAATATTATCACAAAATGGCGAAAGCAAGAAAGAAATAGAAATGCCAAGCTGTTTCTCTGGAAAAATAAGAAAAGATATCTGCCAGAAATACTTTGAAGCAGTAAAAGCAATACAGCCTTATGGAAGCTTTCCTGAAGCTGGAAAACACCATTCTGCATCTGGATTAATCAGAAAGAGCAGAAGATTATGGAAAAATTCATATGGTCATGGAATGTCAAGAGTTCCAAGAAAGATCTTATGGAGAAGAGGAAAACAATTCTATTGGGTTGGAGCTGAAACTAGTGGAACAAGAGGCGGAAGACAATCACATCCACCAAGAGCTATACAATTCCAGAAAGAAGTAAAATTAAACAAGAAAGAAAAGAGAATTGCAATAGTATCAGCATTAACTGCTACAATGCTATCTGAAATGATCAAAAAAAGATATTCTTCAATAAAGACTGAAAAAATAAATGCACCATTTGTATTTGAAGATTCAGTATTAAAACTAAAGAGCAAAGACTTTTTCAAATTACTTGAAAAAATATTTGGCGATCTTTATGGACTTGCACTACAGCAGAAAAAGCAAAGAGCTGGAAAAGGAAAAGCAAGAGGAAGAAGATACAAGAAGAATGCAGGATTATTATTTGTCATTGGAAATAAAGAAACATTTGGAATGAAAGGAATTGAAGTAAAGAAAGTAAGTGAATTAGGAATAAATGATATTTACCCTCTTGGAAGATTAACAGTCTACAGTGAAGAGGCAATTAAAGAAATAGGAGCAAAGTGGAAGTAAATTCCCAGGAAATTTAAAATGATGAAACCAATAACAACTGAAAAAGTAATCAAGATGCTTGAAATCGAGAATAAATTAGTATTTGAAGTAGATAGAAAAATGAAAAAGGAAGAAATTAAAAAAGAATTTGAAGAAATGTTTAAAGTCAAAGTAAAAGAAATTAGAACACTTTTAAGAAAAAATAAAAAAACAGCATATATCAGACTTGCAAAAGAAAATCCTGCAATTGATGTTGCAACTAAATTAGGAATGATCTAAAATGGGAAAATCAATTATTCAACAAGCAAGAGGGCATGGTTCTCTTACTTACAGAGTTAGAAGAAGAGCATATAGATTTGAAATAAAATATCCAATGGGAGAAGGAATTGGAAAAGTTATCAAACTAGTTAACTCGCCAGGACATTCAGCACCCTTAGCAAAAATATTATTGAGACATAAAATTTATTATAATCAAGCATGCAAAAATATGGTCGAAGGACAGGATATTTCATTCGGTGGAATCGAAGTTAAAGACGGAAATGTATTACAATTAAAAGATATTCCAACAGGAACAAACATTTATAATCTTGAAGTAAAACCAAATGATGGTGGAAAACTTGTAAGAGCCGGCGCAGTATGTGCTCTTGTTACAAGAAAAATCCCTGGAAAAGTCGGGGTAATGATGCCTAGTAAAAAAGAAGTTTTCTTTGATGAAAAAGCAAGAGCAACAATAGGAACTATTGCTGGAGAGGGAAGACTTGACAAACCAATAATCAAAGCTGGAAAAATGCATCACATGATGAAGGCTAGAAACAAAATGTGGCCTCAAACTTCAGCTGTTAAAGTCAATGCAATTGATCATCCTTTCGGATCAGGTAGAGGAAAGAGAATCAAGAGCAAGATCGCAAAGAGAAATGCTCCTGCTGGAGCTAGAGTTGGTCTATTAAGACCTAAGAGAACAGGAAGGAAGAAGAGATAAAATGGTAGAACTAGAAAAAAAACAATTTACATTTAAAGGTATGAAAGTTGATGAGTTACTTAGTTTAGATACTAGAGAGTTTGCAAAATTCATCAAATCAAGAGAGAGAAGAAGCATACTAAGAAACTTTGATGTCATAGAAAAATTCCTTGCAAGAGCAAAAAAAAGAGTTGAAAAAGGAAAACAGATAAAGACACATTTGAGAGATTTGATAATTGTTCCAAAAATGATTGGAATGAATATTTTAGTTCACAGTGGAAAAGAATTCACACCAGTAAGAGTAACTGAAGAAATGATTGGCCACAGATTAGGTGAATTTGCATTAACAAGAAAACAAGTTAAACATGGAGCACCAGGTATTGGAGCAACAAAGAGCTCTGCTGCTGCATCTGTTAAATAATAATTGAAAATGGTAGAAGAAACAAAAAAAATCGATGAGAAAGAAACAAAGAAGGAAGAAATAGTTGAAACTGCAAAAACAGAAAAGACTGAAGAAAAAGCAAAAGAAGAAACAAAAAAAGAAAAGAAAAAAGAACAGCCAAAGATCGTAAAAGAAGAAGCTATTGCTCATGGTCAAGATTTAGGAATATCAACAAAGCACTCTGTTGCAATCTGCGACTATATCAGAGGAAAATCAATTGATTGGGCTATGAAAGAATTAGATCAAGTTTCAAAATTAAGAAAAGCTATACCTATGAAAGGAGAACTACCCCATAGAAAAGGAGACATGGAAAGAGGAAGATATCCAGTAAAAGCAAGTTTAGTATTCATAAAATTGTTAAAGGGCTTAAAGGCAAATGCAAGTGTTAACGGAATTGAAGATCCTTACATTGCTGTCGCAAAACCAGATGTTGCAAGCCAACCACATAGAAGATTCGGATCAAGAAGATTCAAAAGAACAAATGTTTTATTAACTGCAAAAAGTCTATCTAAAAAGAAAGAGACTAAAAACAAGAAAACCGAGGAGAAAAAGTAAAATGGAAGAAAGAAAATTTATACAATTAAAGAAAGATGAATATGGAATTAAAGAGTACATAAAAGAAAATTTAGGAAAAGGAAAAATAAGTTCAATCGTTATCGAATACACTCCTGTCGGAGAAAAAATAATTGTAGCAACAAGCAAACCAGGATTTATTATCGGAAGAAGAGGAGAAAAAATAGCAGAATTAACAGAAGTATTAAGGAAAAAATTCAAATTAGAAAATCCACATATTGAAATAAAAGAAATAACAATTCCAGAACTTGATGCTCAAACAATGGCTGATGATATTGCATTATCCTTAGAGAGATTAGGAAGTTTGAAATTCAAAATTATTGCATATAAGGCAATGGAAAGAATAATGAGATCAGGAGCATTAGGAGTTGAATTCAGATTAAGCGGAAAATTACCAAGTGAAAGAGCAAAGAGCTGGAGATTTGCATTAGGCTACTTAAAGAAAACTGGAGACACTGCAAAGATAGTTAACAGAGGCTATGCAAGAGCTCAAACACTCCCAGGAACAATCGGAGTAAAAGTAAGCATACTACCTCCAAATGTCAAGATACATGATCAGATAAAAGTAAATCAAGAATTACTCGACGAAATCAAAAGAAATATATTAAAATTTGAAGAAGCACAAGAAGAAAGAAAAACAAAAAAATCAACTAAAAAAGTTTCAATTAAAGAAGAAACTTTGGAGAAATAAAAACAATGGCAGTATTAAAAACAAAGGATATAAAAAGCATGTCTGAAAAGGATAGACAAGAGAAATTGAAAGAGTTAAGATTAGAACTCGTAAAAAAGAATACTCCGTCAAATAAATCGAGTAAAATAAGGGCAAAAGAAATAAAAAAAGCAATTGCCAGAATACTCACATTGACTAAATAAAAATGGATATATGTCCTAAATGCGGATTACCAAAACAAGCTTGTGTCTGCGATGAAATCGCGAAGAGCGAACAAAGAATTACCATCGACACAATAAAGAAAAAGTTTGGAAAAATATCCACATTAGTCAGCGGGTTTGACAACACCGTCGACATAAAAGAAATCGGCAAGATGCTGAAGAATGAGCTTGCTTGCGGTGGAACAGTAAAAAACAATGTGATTGAACTTCAGGGAGATCACAGAAAAAAAATAAAACAAGCCCTAATAAAGGCAGGTTTTAAAGAAGATAAAATAAGTGAATAAAATTTAATAAAATGGCAAAGAAAGAAACAAAAAAAACAAACGAGAAAGAAACAAAAACTGAAAATGCTAGTTGCACTGACGATCAATGTCCAATACATGGAAATTTGAAAACTAGAGGAAGAATTTTCAAAGGATATATAATCAAAAAATTCCCAAAAAGAATTGTAATTGAATTTGAGAGAGTAGTTTTGATCAGAAAATATGAAAGATTCATGAAGAAAAAAACTAAGCTTCATGCAAGACTTCCAAGTTGCCAAGAGAGCAAGGTAAATGTTGGAGATTATGTTTCAATACAAGAATGCAGACCATTAAGCAAGATTACAAAATTCGCGTTTATAGAAAAAATCCGAGGAAAAGAGGAGGAAACAAAAAAATGAAAATCATAAATAATTTTCAAATACTCGCTTCCGGAGGAAGCATCGTAAAATGAAAGCAATATCAGCAAAAATGACCAAACCATTGAACTTAGGCGCAAAAGTTTTTGCAGCTGACAATTCAGGAGCAAGACTTGTAAAGATCGTCGGAGTTAAGAGAGGAAAAAGTAAGAAAGGAAGACAAATCTCTTGTGGTGTTGGAGACTGGGTTAAAGTTTCAGTTAGAGAAGGAAAACCTGATATGAAAGGAGTAGTATTTGATGCTGTAATTATAAGACAGAAAAAACCATACAGAAGATATACTGGTGAAAGAATATGTTTCACAGATAATGCTGCAGTTTTATTAAAAGATGAAAAAGGAAATCCTAAAGGAACACAGATTAAAGGACCAGTTCCAAGAGAATTACAGGAAAGATGGAAAGAGGTAGCTAAACTATCAAGTGTAGTTGTATAAATAAGAAAGATGAAGAAAAAATTTTCAACTCAGTGGATCGGAAGCAAACAAGTAAGAAAACAAAGAAAGTATTTAGAGAATGCTCCACTACACATCCTGCATAAATTAATATCAGCACATTTATCAAAAGAATTAAGACAAAAATATGGTCAAAGAAGCCTAGAATTAAGAAAAGGCGATACTGTTAAAATAATGAATGGAGAATTTAAGGGAAAGAGTGGAAAAGTAAGTATTGTTAAGTTAAAGAAAAGAAAAGTTTCAATAGAAGGAATACAAAAACAGAAGAAAGATGGAACAAAAGTAAATCTTTTCTTTTTTCCTTCAAATCTTATGATCCAAGAATTAATCTTAGATGATAAAAAAAGACTTGCTTTATTAAGCAAAAAAATTAAACCAACTGAAACTGAAAAAATAGTAAAAACAGAAACAAAGAAAGATACTGAAAAACAAGGAGAAAACAAAAATGCACATAACAAGAAGTGAAATACCAAAAACTTGGCCAGTACCAAGAAAAGGAACAAAATACTTAATTGCACCTAGTCACGGATTCAGCAAAGGAATTCCAGTCCTATTAGCATTAAGAGACATGCTTAAAGTAGTGCAAAAAAGAAAAGAAGCAAAATTAATAATCAATCAAGGAAAAGTACTTGTAAACGGAAATAAAATCAGAGATGAAAATTATTCAATGGTTTTATTTGATACTTTAACACTTGAAGGAAAAAGTTACAGATTAACTTTAGATAATAAAAAATTCAGCCTTGATGAAATAAGCGGAAAAGAAGCTGAAGAAAAAATTGTAAAAATAATCAGCCAGAAATTAATGAACAAAGGAAAAATCCAGATAAATTTAAGTGATGGAAGAAATTTTATTTCATCTGAAAAATTGAAAGTTGGAGATTCTGTTGTTTATGATCTTAAACAGAAAAAGTCCAAGAAAACAATCGCATTAAAAACAGGCTCTAAAGTTTTTTCAATTAAAGGAAAACATTTAGGAAATGAAGGAACTGTTGAAAGTATAGACGATGAAAGTAAAATCGCTGTTGTAAAATTCGATAAAGAAAAAGCAAATGTTGAATTAAATAATTTGATGGCATTAAATTAAAAAAATGGAAAAAACAAAAACTACAACTCAAAAAGTAAAGAAAGAAAAATCTGATAAAGAAAATGTAATGAGAAAGATCAGAATAGAAAAAGTTGTTTTAAGTATCGGCGCAACTGCAGATAAACTTGAAAAAGGATTTAAACTTTTAGAAAGATTATCTGGAAAGAAACCGGTAAAAATAGCATCGACAAAAAGAATCCCTTCATTTGGAGTTAGACCTGGACTTGAAGTAGGATGCAGAGTTACTTTAAGAGGAAAAGAAGCAGACGAAATGCTTAAAAGACTGTTTGTTGCAATAAATAGAATATTAAAGAAAAAACAGTTTTCAGAAAATTCATTTTCATTTGGAGTACATGAATATATCGAAATTCCAGGAATACAATACCAAAGAGATATTGGAATTATGGGATTTGATATAAGTGTTGCTTTTGTTAGACTTGGAAAGAGAGTAACAAGAAAAAAATTGAAACAGGGAAGATTACCAAAAAAACAAGTTATTACCAAAGAAGAAATAATGAAATTTATGGAGGATAATTATAATATCAAGTTAGCATAAAGAAATTGCCAAGGCAATTTCAGTCTTTCCAAATCGGAAGATTTGAAAATAAACTAACAAGATTTTAAATTAAATAAAAAATGACAGCAAGTGACTGGAAAAAAATAAGCAAGCAACTGAAGACAAAACCTGCAAAATTAAACAGGTTTTTGAAACATAACAAACCAAAAGACAGAAAATTTGGTGTTGCAAGCAAGAAATGTGAGAAATGCGGAAGGTTTGGTGCACATATCTCAAGTTATGGCATAAACTTATGCAGACAATGTTTCAGAGAAACTGCTGTTGAAATAGGATTTAAAAAATATAGTTAAAATGAGCCACGATATTGTTTCAGACGCGTTAAATATGATAATGAATGCCAAAAGAGCAGGCAAAAAAGATCTAGTTGTAACTAGATATTCAAAGTTACTATTGAGCATATTAGAAATTGCAAAGAGAGAAGGATATGTCTTAAATTACGACTTAAATGAAAGAGATAAAAGATTAAAGATAAAAATTGGAAAATTAAATACATGCCAAGCAGTAAAACCTAGATTTTTTGCAGCTGTAGATGAAATTGAGAAGTATGTTAGAAGATTCCTTCCATCAAGAAATTTTGGAATAATCATAGTTTCAACAAATAAAGGATTATTAACACAACATGAAGCCTATGAAAATAAAATTGGAGGAAGCATTATTGCATATTTTTACTAATGAAAATCGTAAACAATTTTCAAATATTCGCTTGTGGAGGACAAGCTTCATAAGATGAAAAGAAAAATTCACGAATCTATTGAGATCCCAGCAGGAATGAATATTGAAGCTGAAGGCCAAGTATTAAAGATGCAGAAAGAAGGAAAAACATTAGAGAAAAAACTTCCATTTACAGTCAAGAAAGAAGGAAATCAAATAGTAATCACTATGGACAAGGCTACAAAGAAAGAAAAGAAGTTGATAAAGACAGCAAGGGCACATGTTAATAATATGATCTCAGGTTTTGAAAAGAAATATGTTTACAAAATGCAGATATGTGCAGTGCATTTTCCAATAACTGCAAAAGTTGCTGGACAAGAATTAATAATCAAAAACTTCCTTGGAGAAGTAAAAGACAGAAAAGCAAAATTGTCTCCAGAAGTAACAGTAAAAGTTGACAAAGATATAATCACTATCGAAGGATTAGACAAAGATAAAGTCGGACAAACTGCAGCAAGTATAGAAAATGCAGCAAGAATAGTTAAGAAAGACAGAAGAATATTCCAAGATGGAATCTTCATAATTGAAAAGGAAAAGGGAGTTAGAAAATAATGGCAAAAGCAAAATTCAGAAATCCAGATTCACACCACTATTCCAGACTTGGAAGAGGAAGGAAGAAAATGTTAAGATGGAAGAAACCAGACGGAAGACATAATAAGCTTAGACAAGGCCTTAAATCAAGAGGACCTTATGTCCAAGTTGGATACGGCAGTCCAAAAAGCATAAAGGGAAAAGTAAAAGGAAAATTACCTATATTAGTAAGAAATTTTAAAGATTTCGAAAAGGCAACAAAAGAAAATATAATTATCATTGGAAAAATTGGAATGAAGAAAAGAAATGAAATAATTAAAAAGGCTCAAGAAAAAGGAATTGAGATAAGAAATTTAAGAAAGGAGAATAAGAAATAAAATGAACTTAAAAAAGAAAAAAGAACTTATTGCAAGAACTCTTGGAGTTGGAACAGCAAGAATATTCCTAGATGAATCCAGACTTGGAGAAATTAAAGAAGCAATAACAAGACAGGATATAAGAGATTTAAAGGCAAGTGGAATAGTTAGAATCAAAGAAGCAAGAGGAGTAAAGAAAAATGAGAAGAGAAAAACTAAGAAAAGATATGGAAAGAAAAAAATGATTGTCAAAACTAGAAAAGAAAATTATATGGCATTAACAAGAAAACTGCGAGCACAAGTAAAAGAAATGAGAGCTAAAGGAAAAATAACAAAAGAACAATATTATGATCTAAGAAAGAAAATAAGGTCTAGTGCATTCAAAAGCATGACCCATTTTATGGAGAACTTATCATGAGAATAATACCTAAAAGAAGAAGATCAGAGAAAAAAACTGATTATAATGCAAGAATTTCATTACTTTCAGGATATAAGCCTAGAGTAGTATTTAGAAAAACAAATAATTACATAATTGGTCAAATGATAACTAGCAAAGAAGCTCAGGACAAAATAGTTGTTGGAGTAATTAGCAAGGATCTTTTGAAATTTGGATGGCCTGAAAAATTACAAGGAAGCTTAAAATCTCTTCCAGCAGCATACTTAACAGGATTGTTACTTGGAAAGAAAATCGTTAAAGAAAAACAAACTGAGTGTATCTTTGACTTGGGATTATTAAGAAGCTTGCCAAAAACAAGAATATACGCATTTTTGAAGGGAGTAATTGATGCTGGTGTAAAAATCCCTGCAGATAAAAAAATGTTCCCAGAAGATAAAAGAATAAAAGGCGAACATTTAAAGAATGATGTTCCTAAGATATTCGATAAAGTAAAATCAGAAGTAGAAAAGGTGAAATAAAATGACTGAAAAAAACAAAGCAAAAATTGAAGAAAATACTGAAGAAGTAAAACCTATAATTGCAGAAGAAATAGCTAATGTAAAAGCTACTGATCCTGTAGAAGTAGCTGTAGCTGAAACAACTAGGGGAAGAGGAAGACCTCAACGAGGAAGATATGAAAGAGACAAAAAAGAAGAGTTTAATATTAATTCATGGATTCCAAAAACAAGAGTAGGCTTACTTGTAAAGGAAGGAAAATTAAAAGATATCGATGAGGTTCTTGATAAATACAAGATCCTTGAAGCTGAAATTGTCGATGCGCTCATACCTGTAAAGACCGATCTTCTTTCAATTGGACAATCAAAAGGAAAGTTTGGTGGAGGAAAAAGAAGGGTCTGGAGACAAACACAGAAAAAAACTCAAGAAGGAAATGTTGCAACTTTTTCATGCCTTGCAATTGTTGGAGATGAAAATGGCCACGTTGGAATTGGAATAGGAAAAGCAAAAGAAACATTACCAGCAAGAGAAAAAGCATTAAGACAAGCAAAACTTAATTTAATCAGAATAGATAGAGCATGCGGAAGTTTTGACTGCTCATGCACTGAAAAACATTCAGTACCATTTAAAGTAGAGGGAAAATGCGGAAGTGCAAGATTAATCTTATCACCTGCTCCTCAAGGAACAGGACTTGTTGTAGGTGATGAATGCAAAAAAATACTTAAACTTGCTGGAATAAAAGATGTATATGGAAAAAGTTTTGGCCAGACAAGAACAACAATCAATCTTGCTAAAGCCTGCATGGCAGCATTACAAAAAACAATGGAGTTTAGAAAATAAAAATGAAAATATTAATTAGAATAAAGGGACAAGTAAAAATCAGAAAAGATATGAAAGAAACTTTAGAAAGATTAAATCTTAGAAATAAGTATAATGCTATAATCTTACCAGAAAAACCAGAATATCTTGGCATGTTAAAAGATGTTGAGAATTTTGTTGCTTTTGGAGATATAGACGCAAAAACATTAAAGATATTAGTAGAAAAAAGAGCAGAAGCTCTGCCAGGAAAGAAAGTTGATGTTGATAAAGTTATCAAAGGTCTTGAAGCTGGAAAAACTTTAAGAGAACTTGAATTAAAACCATTTTTCAGATTACCTCCACCAATAAAGGGAATTAAGACTAAAGAACATTTCCCTAGAGGAGTATTAGGAAATCATAGAGAGAAAATAAATGACTTACTTATGAGGATGCTACAATGAAAATTATAAATAATTTTCAAGTTTCAAATTTCCAGAACAATCAGGGAGGAAATTATCAACAATGAGAATGAAAAAAAGATCTAAGAGAAGTAGAATAAGAGGAACAAGACTATGCGGATTTGCTGAAAAGAAGCATAAGGGTTCTGGAAATAGAGGAGGAATAGGTATGTCTGGATCTGGTAAGAGAGGAGACCAGAAAAAAAGCTGGGTAATCAAATATCGATTTCCTTACTTCGGAAAAATTGGATTTACTAAAAAAGGAAACTCTGAGAAAGTAACCATAAGTGTAATTAATCTACAAGACATAAGCAAGAATCTTGATAATTTTGTAAAATATGGAAAAGCAAAGAAAGGAAAAGATGGATATGAATTGAATCTTGAATCTTATAAAATATTAGGAAAAGGCGATCTTAATGAAAAGATGATTATAAGAGCCTTGGCATTTTCTGAATCTGCAAAAGCAAAAATTGAAAAAGCTGGCGGAGAAGCTATAGTCACTAAAAGTGAAGAAAAAGCTGAAGCTGTAGAAACAAAGAAAGAAGACAAGCCTGCTAAGAAAAAAGAAACTAAGGCAAAAAAGTAAAACTTAATCTAGATCAAAAACTTAGAGGGTAAAAAGTATTTTTTAAAGAGTTTATGTTTTACAAGATCCTCGAAATCAGAAAAATTCAGTAACCTTTAAAAACACTTTTTTATTATATAGTTAAAGACATAAGTCTTTCCCTATCTAGCCGAGGATGGTGGGGAAAATATTAAAAATCCTCGACTAACATAACAAATGGAATTCAAAAATATACTTCATAATTTACCGGAAGTTAAAAAACCAGTAGAGAAAAAGTTAAGCTTTAATGTTAAGCTTAAATGGACATTAATTGCACTCGCAGCATTTTTTATTCTCGCAAATATTCCATTATATGGACTAGCAGCAAATTCTCTTGAAAGATTTCAATATTTAGCAGTTATATTAGGAACTGATTTTGGAAGTATTATCTCTCTGGGAATTGGTCCTATTGTTATGGCTTCTATTATTTTGCAGTTATTAGTCGGAAGTAAGATACTTGATATTGATGTTAAAAGTCCCGAGGGTAAAAAGTATTTTCAGGGACTGCAAAAATTAATGGTTTATTTCTTTATAGTTTTTGAAGCTTTAATCTATGTATTAATGAAAGGTCTTGAAGCAATGCCAGGTTATACTTTTATCGTCGTTTTCCAACTAGTCTTAGGAGGACTTGCAATAGTATTTATGGATGACCTGATGCAGAAATGGGGATTTGGATCAGGAGTATCAATGTTTATCCTTGCAGGAGTTGGATGGAGATTATTCGCAGGATTATTCCAGTTCTTAGGAACACAGGGTGGAAATTGCCTAGCTGATTTTGGAAATACTGCTTGTGCTGGAAAAGTTCTGGTTATACTTCAAGCAGTTTCTCAACAGAATATGGTTGAGGCAGGATATGCCTTAGCAGTAATTTTAGTTACAGCATTAATTTTCTTAGTTGTAGTATGGGCTCAAAGTTTGAAAGTAGAAATACCCTTAAGTTATGATAGATTAAGAGGATATGGCATGAAATGGCCTTTAGCATTCTTCTATACTTCAGTTATCCCAGTTATCTTGACATCTGCATTAATCTCAAATCTTCAATTATTTGCGGGACTTCTAGAAAGTTGGTTAGGACATGCAACTTGGCTTGGAGGATTTTCAAGCGGACAGGCTGTAAGCGGAGTTGCTTCATGGCTTTCACCAATCAATATATTACAGTATGTTTTCAAGGGCGGATTTATGTGGATATATATTCCTAAAACAATAACACATATACTTACCTATATGTTATTCTCAACCGTATTTGCAGTATTCTGGGTTAAGACAAGCGGTATGGATGCAGCAAGCCAGGCTAAGAATATCCTTGGAAGCGGACTGCAAATTCCAGGATTTAGAAAAGATGAAAGAGTACTTGAGAGTGTACTTGAGAGATATATTATGCCATTAACAATCATGGGTGGACTTGCAATAGGATTACTTGCAGCATTAGCAGACTCCTTAGGAGCACTTACATCTGGAACTGCAATCTTACTTGCTGTAATGATTACTTATCAGTTTTACCAGAATATTGCACAGCAACATGCAATGGATATGAATCCTTCATTCAGAAAGTTTATGTCCAAATAAAAAATACAGTCTTTGCTCAGAATAATAAAAATAATTTTTAAAGAAGTGAGATGAATAAGGTTTAATAAGGTAAAATAACTAAAAGAGGTACAAAAAATGTTATCAATAATACAAAATTATCCTAGAATAAGTTTAGTGTTTATATCAATAGTTGTAACCTTTCTGACTTCTTTAGTGTATAAATATGCAACTAATCAAAGCAGATTAAAAGAATTGAAACAAATACAGAAAGATTGCAGAATAAAACTTAATGATGCAAAAGGCAATCCTGAAAAAATGATGGAAATACAGAATAAGATGATGGAATGCTCTACTGAAATGATGAAGCATTCTTTTAAGCCAATGCTTATCACTATGATACCCTTATTTATTGTTCTAGCATTAATTGGGAGCACATTTTCTCCACTTATTCCAGGACACTGGTTATTCCCAGTATGGACTTGGTATTATCTTGTTTGTGGAATTGTTGCAAATATGATCTTTAGAAAATTTCTTAATATTTACTAAAATTTGCTTAGGATAAGGAAGCTAAAGCTTAATTCTTCGCAGAATATTTTGCTAAACTCCATTAATTGAATTAATGAAATTTAGATTTATATCTTGACACATATTTTTGGAAAAATGGAAAGTCCTAAAGATTTATAAGGGAATTTTTTATAGCAATATCATGGGAAAAGAAGACTATTTAATGAAATTAAACATGTTTCAGCAAGAAGCCCAGAAAATAGAAGATCAAGTGAACATGATGAATCAGCAGATTATTGAACTGCGAGGTTTACAAGATAATTTGAGTTCTTTAGAAAATGAAACTGAAAAAGAATTTCTTGCACCAATTGGAAGAGGAATTTATGTTAAATCAGAGATGAAAGAGAAACAACTTTTTGTTAATATTGGATCTGGAATAGTCCTAAGAAAAAGTCATCAAGAAACAAGAGAAATAATTGAAAGACAAGTTTCACAGTTAGATGAAGTTAAAGAAAGACTTCTTGGACAACTGAATGATATAAGCAGAATGGTAACTGAGGTCATACAAGAAGCTCAGGCTGAAAGTGAAGAGAAGCATGAAAAATGCGAAGATTGTGAATGTGAAGAGGGCGAAGAATGCGGCAAGGAAGATTGCCATTGCGGGCATAAACATTAACTAACTTTTTTTATAAATTCTTCAAATTTTAATATTCCAAGTTCTGATATTATTCCTGTGATGTATTTCTTATCTACAAATTCAAATGCAGGATTTCTAACTTTTATGTGTCTTGGAACTCTTTTCCAGACTTCACGAAAGTCTCTTTGTTCTAGTTCAAGTTTTTTTGGGAAGAACTTCCAGGAGTCTGCAACAATATATACAGGAATTTTATGCAAAGAGGCAAGTTGGGCAATCATTCCAGAACCAACTTTGTTTATTACTCCGGTTTTAAGAATTGCATCTGAGCCGATTAAAATTAAGTCTACTTTTTTATTGCATTGTTTTTCTTCTGAGGGAGTTTGATCGCCTTCAAGAGCAATATTTATTGCAGAATCAACAAAATTAGTAACATCAATTCCTGCTTTTGAAAGTTCTTTGGCAGTGCGTCTTCCTTGGAATAATGGGCGAGTTTCAGTATTGTAGACTTGAAACTTCTTTCCTTTTTTATGAGAATAAATTAAAGCATTGGTTACATTTGTTGAATGGCAATGAGTAAAGATAATAGTCTTGTTCTTTATTAGTTTGTAGACATTCTGATTAATTTTGCTTTGGGCAGAATCAAAGTGTGAGAAAATTTTATCATAGTTATTTTTTTTATCAAGCATGTTAAGGACATTTATCAGCATTGGTTCTGTAGGACGTGCAGAAATTAGTTTTTCTTTGATATCTTTTTCAGGCATTAAAGAGTAGGCGTATAGGGCAGATTTAGCGATGTTTCTTGCACCTTGAATCTTGATTGATTTTATATCTCTGATTATCTTTTCAACCTGCGGAGACAACCTAGCGGTTTTCTGACGATGATTTTCCCTAAAGTTTCTTGCCTCTGCAAATGGGTTAGGCCTCTTTTTATTATCCATAATCTAACCAGTATAAGGACATATAAAAAGATTGCTTATTCTTTCTAGAAGAAAAGGTATAAAAAGGAAAAAGTATATCTTTGACGATGAAAAGAGGAGTAATTGGTGTTTTCTTCGGAATTATAGTTTTTAGTTTTATATTTATTGGCGTGGGAAGTGCTGTTGATATTTCTGCTTGTCAAGCTTTGAGTGCTAATACGGCCTATACTTTGACTGCAGACATCACAGCTCCTTCAAATTCAAATTGTTTTGATACTTCTTCAAAAACAAATGTCACTCTTAATTGTAATGGGCATTACATTTTGGGATTCAATATTACTTCTGCAAATAAATTTGGAGTTATGGGTTCTGGCACCAATATTCGTGTTTTAAATTGCGGTTTTGACAGTTGGAACAATTGGTCTGCTGTTGGAGATGCTGTTTTTTTTACGGGTTCACATAGCCTTTTTGAAAATATTCTCTTGGGCAATAATACTGATGATTTTAGATTTTATAATGGCCAGAATAATACTCTGAATAATGCTACCTGTTTTAATTCATCTAGCATATTACATTTAGAAGGCGATTCTGCTGCAAACCACCATACTATATCTAACTCAACCTGTGGTTTTTCTTTTACAAATACTCAGGTTATTAATTCCCTTGTAGATAATGTAATTTCTAATTATCAAAGTGAATCCCTGAAATTTTTTGGTTATAATAATACAATTAAAAATTCCATTATTACTGGCTCTGGTGGTATAGGTGCTAATGTAGGTAATAACTGGACAATTTTGAATGTAACTATACAAGACGTAGCTTCTTGTACCTTATTGCCTGGAGGATACAATAATTTTTTAGTACAAGACTCATATTTTAAAAATATTTCAGAATTAATAATTGGGAGTTCTTCAGGGAATTATAACGTCACTATTTCTAATTCTACTTTTAATAATACTCATTTTGAATTTAGTTATCTTAGGAACTCTGAGTTTAAGAACAATCTAATTATTGCAGGAAATCTTTCAGGTGCAGATGCTTATAATATAATTTCTTTATCAAATAACACCCAAATTTCGTTTAATAATTTTATTGATGGTGCCAGGATTTATTTGGGTTCAAATAATTATTCCCAGTTTTATAATAACTATGCAAATGATTCTGGTCAATTTTTATACAATGATGCAAGTAACCATGGAGAATTTTATAATAATCTGGGGTTTAACAACTATTATCATTTAGCATTTTATAATTCTTACAATAATTTAATTTATAACAATACTCTGAAAAACGGAGGTTCTGGTTCGCATGGGATAATGCTGACGGGAAATACTGGGCATACTTTGCCTTCAGTAAATAATATTGTTTATGATAACTATGTTGAGAATACTTCATACGGTTATTTATTTGAATGGACTTCTTGGAATAATACGATTTATAATAACACTCAAATTGGAGGAATATTTTACTCCTTGCATCACTCCCATGATAATACTGCTTATAATAATTATATTGATGGAAATTTAGTATTATTAGATAATGTTACGCGAGAAAATTTTTATAATAATTATATTACTGGAAATTTAACTTTAATATGGGATACTGAACTAGGAGATGGGACCGGTGCAGTTAACAATACTATTAAAGATACTCAAATTTTAGGAAATATTAACATCATAAAAAATTCTAGAGATAATATCTTAACAAATGTTACTTGGGGAGGAACAGAAACTGTTGATTCTGTTAATATTTCTTCTTATACTCGAAAGTGGCATTATCAGGCAAATGTTACTTATTGGAATAATAGTGCTGTCAGTAATGCTAATGTTACAATTTATAATTCTAGCGGGGATTATTTGATAAGTTTATTGACTGGAAGTGATGGGTTTACTTCGGTTTATGATTTAACTGATTATTTTTCTAATGGGACACGAATTTATTATTCTAATTACAATGTTAGTGTGAATGTTTCTGGATATAGTTTGCAGAGTAGAATTTATAATGCAACTTCACAGAATAATACTATTGAGAGTTTTAGTTTTGGAAGTGCTCCGGTAGCTGAGACTCCTGCTTCAACATCTGTAGGAAGCAGTTCAACAGTATTGAGTAATAATCAAAGTAAGCAGGGAGCTAATGCTGTGATTTATCTTGGGGGAGGGGCGTTCTTTAATGTGCTGAATATTAGACACAGTTTAGTTTTGACTAAACTTGGAAATAATAGTGCTGAAGCTATACTTTATTCTTCACCACAAAAGGTTAGTTTTATTGTTGGGGAAGAGAAGAAGTTTAATTTGAATAATGATACTTATTATGATTTGTCGTTGAAACTTAATTCTGTTACTAAGTATAGTGCTAATTTTGCTATTAAGGAG
>Ga0172381_10001387_pt1 | contig 28780 bp, 36 predicted proteins | sample Leawel6488metaG_FD_119754 | JGI IMG/M metagenome (GOLD analysis project Ga0172381, IMG submission 119754) | Leachate microbial communities from a municipal landfill in Southern Ontario, Canada - Leachate well 64-88 metaG | ecosystem: Engineered > Solid waste > Landfill > Unclassified | place... | reverse complement strand
TTACATAATATCCAGGTAACTGGTTTCCTTCATCGTCAACTGCTTTACGTGGATCTGCTAATGTTTCTTCTATTTTAGCTTTAATAGGTTCTGCATATTTATATATTCTTTCTGTTATATTAGGAATATCTTTTGACCATTCATGTAAGATATTATTTGCACCTGCACCATATCCCCCTAAACCTGTATATTCTTCATCTACTCTGTTAATCATTCCTGATAAAACATCTCCGCGAAGTCCTGCTTCTTGTCCACGCCCAATCATGTTTTTTCTTTCCAAAGCCCTAGAATGAATTTGACCTAGATCACCTCTAGTTAAATCTTTCTGTACAGTCCTAGCTAAACTTTCTATTTCTGTCTTAGCTTTCCTTAAATCTCCACCGGAACTTTCTAATATTGAATTTAACTGAGCATCATAGTTATTTATAATGTTATTTCTAAGAATTTCATCAGGTCCTAATTGCCCTTGTACCCCCGGTCTAGCTTCTACTTTTGTTAATAAATCTTTTATACCTAGTCCAGTTTCTTCCACCTGATCTTTACTTTTCTGGGCCCTCTCTACTGAGGCTTGCATTTGTTCAAAAGGTAAAGGAATATACTGAGAAACATATGTTTGATAAAACTGGTCCTGTTTAGGACTCATATATTCATTAATTGCCATAATTTATTGAATTGAAAATTAAATTTAGACTTATATTTTGTTTTTTCCGCCAAAGCTTCTTCTAGTTGTTTCTTGACAACCGGGTCTTTTTCTTTTGAAATTGCCTCTTTTATTTCAACTTCCCATGTCTCTGGATTTAATTTATAATCAGTAGACTCTATTAGTTTTAGAGTTTTTTCATTCATCTCATCTCCTTTTTTATCTCTACTTTTCATATAATTCATTTGTTCAGATGTTTGAGATAAATTAGTAAAATCCTTCATAGCCTCTCCAAGATAAGATTCTTTCTGTGCCTCTGCTCTACGCACAACATCTTGATTTCTTACTTGTTGTTCTAGTAGATTTGTTCTTTCCTGATTAGTTAGATTAACATTTTGTGCATCTATATTTTGTTTAATTCTTCTTTCTCTCTCATTTATCTCGCCTTTCTGTTTTATTGCTTGTGTAGAAGTCTGTGCTAATCTTCCTAATGCCTGTCCTCTTGATAAACCTGATCTATTTACTTGCATTTCCATTGCACGTCTCTGAGAATCTACTTCCGCTCTGTCTATATCAGATGTATCTTTATATTCCATTTTTTGTAAAGATAAGGGAATTTCTGAAGGTTTAGATACATTCTCTTTAGACTTCATAAATTTATATAAAGGAGAAGCTAGTTTACCTATACCAGATAATTTACCTCCTAAATTGGATAAGTCAAACGAACTATCTGTTTTTTCTACAGGAGGCGTGGCTTGGGGCTTTGCTCCTACTGAAGTCGCAGTTGTTGTTCCTTTGGGAATAATTATATCAGATGGAGATAATGTACTAAATTGATTAGTTCCTGCATTTGTAGGCATTGCAGAAGCTTTTTGATTTAGTGCAGATGTATTAATTCCCGGAGTAAATATAGGAGATTTAGGAGAAAATCCATAAGTTAAATCAGAATTAGCTACATTAACTTCTACACCTTCATTTCCAGTCCACATTTTCTCTTTGTCTGCTGAGTCTTTAGGTAAAGAATCTCTTTCTTTCTCTAATCTTTTTTTAGCCAGAGGATCACCAAATTTAGTCTTGCGGATGTCATTCATTATTTTAGTGTATTTCTCCTTTGAATTTTGTGTATCAAATACTACATCCCCATCTTCTGCAAGTACTTTAGTACCTCCAGAAGCATGAGGTTTATCTCCTAGATTTTTAATATTAAAATTTCTATCTGTATGAATTTCAGGTGTTTCCTTAGCTTCTATTTCTATAGCTCTAGTTCCTTTTGCAAAAGACTGTAGTTTAGGATCTATATTAATATTCCCTATATTTAAATCCTGATAGGTGTTATTTTTTCTAATTGCATCTTTTTTTGAAAATTCCTCTTCTACTAACAATCGTTTTGCCTCACTATTTGCTCCAATTGCACCTATAGAACCTCCTAATACTGTTCCTATTATTTGGCCTTGCGGTCCAAAAAAAGAACCTAACTGTCCACCTGTATTTGCACCAGCAAAAGCACCTGTCATAGCCATATTGTCAATATTAGTACCAACTTCAGGAACAGCTATTTGTTTAACTCCATTATAGTATTTGTTTTTTAGCTTTTTAAATCTTTTAGAATTTTTCATAATTTATTTAATCTAAATGTTGTTTGAATTAAGTTGACAATAAATCTATTCGTTTTTAAGTTATTATATACTAATTTTATCTTTAAAAATTTATCTTTAAAACGACTTTCATCTTTTTTCCTAGGTATTGCAATTCTGTATTCATTATTCTTAAATTTTGCAATTATTTTAGATGGTGAATAAAATTCATAATTATTATTTACTTCTATAGGTAATTCAATATTGTCATTTATATCATCAATACATATAAGTGTATTAAAGGTATCTAAAGGTTGATATACGTTCAACTTAGTATAACTGTTTGTATGGAATGCAATATTATCAAATATTTTAGTATAAAGTGGATTTGTATTTATTACACACATTAACTCAGAAGGCACAATACCATTTGTAAAAGTTTTAAAATCTCCTTTATCCCCTGCATTAGCTCTATAAAATTTATTATTAGTATTATCAACAAGATAAAGTTTATTATTTAATGCTATATAACAGTCAGGTTTATAATCATGCTCTGAAAGCCAACAATTACCTATAAATGAATATGAAAAAGTTTTATACCCTTTTTTTGTTATAATATATCTTTTTAATTCAAAGTCGTAGGCAGCATTTATACCCAGACCGGTAAAGGGCTTATCAATATAACCACTACTCGTTATGAGTCCGATAGATAGATTACTATTAAATTCATTTATTAAACCTGTTTCTGATATGTCCTTTGGATTCGTTCCATTGAATAAAAATATTTTGCCTTGTAATGCATCTGGAAATATATATCCCATTGGTGTATGTACTCCTGCAAATTTAGATATACTTCCTGCATAGCCACTTTTAAAGGATACTGTCTCTTGTGCATCTACTGCAAAAGCATCTCCTGTACCTAATATAACCTCAGAAATATTTGAAGTTGTAAGAGAACTATTATTTTTATTAAATAATCTGAAAAGGGATTTAGGTGTATGTGCGAAAATTGTATCATTCAATACAAATAAATCTGTTATTTCCCCTTTATTTTTAGGTATATCTTGATAATTATTAACAGGAAATAATCTATAATTATCCACTATTGCATCAAGTCCGGCATTATCTGAATAAATTAATCTGTTTTTAAAATTAAATTCTGATGTATTAGCATAATTTGTATAATATTCTTTTATTTTATTCTCTAGGGAATACTGTGTATTGTAAGATATATTATCTCCGGCAGAAGGATCTATAGATAAAGTATCATACATATTTGCTAATGGATAGAATTTTGTTTGTACTGTTCCATTATCATCTATATATTCATGTCTATATTCTGTATTTATAGTAGATTCTGCATAATAACCTATAGTACTGCGTATGTCAAGTCCAGATACATCTGGATTTCTATCTAATGCACCAGGTGTATTATCTTCTCCAGGCAGAACAAATTTACAGGCATAAGTAAATAAATTTATAAAAATATCTCCACCAAAAACATCATCTACTATTGTATTATTATTAGGTATATTTATTGATCTGTATATTTCAAGATAAGATGAATTATCAAGTGTACCATATTGATCAGCTATTTTATTAATTATCTCCAATATATTAACAGTACTATCTCCACTATTTCCGGTAACATAGTCAGCTTCGTATTCATAAGTTGTGATTTTCTCTCCAAGCGGTGCATTGTTAGGATGTGCTTTATTGCGTTGTTCAAATACTATTGCTGTTCGTGATCCTAGTTTTAAATTTGCTGTACTATTTGTTTCTTTTTTTCGTAAAGAAAAAGCGAAATAATCAAGTGAATTTATATTTTTAATGGGTTGTTCAAATCCTTCTTTATTACCACTGTAGTTATAAGGAATATGATGTGCAAATTCTATTATACTTTCATCCTCTTCTGTGACAGTAGGGCTTGTAGGAAATGTAGTACTATTAACTTTTTCATAAATACATGTATTCCAAGTAGAAGCATGTCTATTAAGATATATAGCTTGATCTTTGCTTCCTACAACAGGATTCCAGCTACGGATCATGGAAAATCTAGGTTCAAAAAATTTACCTCCTGTACTTCTAGTATTGTTATATTTATTTATTCTTCCATATACACCACGGACAGCTTGAATACTCATACCTTTAAGTACTTCAGGATTATATTTTTTGAAATGTAATTCTGGAGAATTAAATACCATTTTAAAGTCCCTGTCTTCTACATCCGATCTATAAATTTCAGAATTTCTATATAATCTAGGATATAAAACAGTTTCACGAAAATCTCCAAAAGTACCAGTTTGATGAGCTTCATTTGCAGTATTACCGTCTGTATAGTAATACTTTTGCATAGGAAATCCTATACCTTGGGTATAATATGATTTATTTCCTTCTTCTTCTCTTGATTGTCTGACTATTGAAAAACTTTGTATTCTTGATTTCAACTCTGCACTAAATCCTATAAAAAATCTAAAAGAGAGTCCTAGTATTCTTATTTTAACAGTAGTTGTTGCCTTTCCATTTACAATAGTTTCTGTACTTTTTATATGAGGTTCTTGCTTTAATGTAGGCATAATATGATGTCTTATTTTGTAATTACTTACAGGCTGGAATTTTACAGTTGATGCGTCTCCTGTCCTAGTACCAGGTAGTCCTTGGTTCGCAGGATATTCATTTGTAGAAATGTATGTACCTAACCTTTTAGTAAAAGTCGAAGCTTCAGTATTGGTAGTTGTAATTAAATCATTCCCTGGTATATGATAACAATAGGAATCAGAAGCGTCTTTAAAATTTACTTTTAGTGCAAAAGAATATGTTTCACCTCGTTTATAACCTTTATAGAATGTAGTATTAAATTCATCTTTATACGCAACTTCATTGTTTACACTTACAATAGTATCATATGTTGTATCAATAGGTTCATCAAAAAATAATTCATTGTATCCTGTATTTGTTATAGACGCACTTCTTACTTTATTATATATAGCATCAAAAGAATAAAAATAATAATTACTATCATAAAAATTTAAATCAAATATTGCCTGAATAGTCTTATTTTCTACAGTTACTTGAGAAGGGTGTACTTGTATAGGTGCAGCTCCTGTAGAAATTTCTATAGGATTACTTAGCCCTGCTGTAGTGTGTGTAAGCCAAGACGTATAAACTCCAGGTATTTTATATAGAGCGATTAGTGTATCTCCTTGTGCTGAAAAAGATAAATACTCGGTTAAATCCGTATCAGCATTTAATTTATTATAGATAGCTGCTATACTTTCTTCATTGCTATTATTTGTAATAAGTATCTGACCAGATGTAGGAGTACCGTTATTGATAAATTGAAATACTTTCCCTAAGATAGTGATTATATCACCTGTCCATATTGAATTAATCGCTTGTACAGAAATAGAACTAAGTACATTAGTATAGTATATAGAAATAGAATCATCCTCCACATCTAAAGAAAGAGAATCATTAAAATAAAAAGTAATAGTATCTTCGGTAGTTTTTACTGCTCTTTCAAATTCAAATGTATCAGGTGCAAGTAAAGCATTACTTACTGTATGCAATTCTTCTTTTATTGTATAAGAAGTTTGAATATTATTTGCTATATTTTGCAGTTCTTCTGCAAAGGCATTATTACTTTCAGATAAATTTGCTAATACTAATCTATTATCTATTTGTTCAATACAGGCTGCTTTATCATATGAAATATTATTTTTTCTTACTTCTGCTAAATCCAATAATACTTTTTCAGTAGGTATGCTTGAAAAGTTTATTGTTTTAGTATTCCCTTCTATAGTTTGAACAGGAAGTGAATAGCTATTTAAAACAGTACCTGCATCATTCATCCTATGCACTATTAGTTGAAATGAATTAAAATTTGTATCTAAGTTCGATATTTCTAATACTATAGTCTTACGTATTAATGTATCAGGCTCATCTCCTATTTTTATATCTCCTTGATTTACTATAGGTATTGGATTAGTTGTTCCTACAATTACTGTTTCTGATAAATCATCAGAAATATAACGTAAAGAAAACTGATAAACACCAGCATATAATGAACCATTATCTTTTAGAATTGTAGGTACTATAAATGGAATCTTAATATTTTTTATTAAATTACTAGAATCAAATAATGATGCATCTTCCCCTGGATTATCTAAATTTATTGCACCGAATGGAATATTATTATCTGTATAATATAATATTCTATCTCCTGAATATGTTTTTTTAGCTGTACAATCAACAGGATGTGTTAGCGTAAAAGGAATTGCTTTAGAAGGTATAGTCTGTGGAACTTTTCTTTCGTATTGTAAAGTAAAGCCATTTATTATTCCTACTTGAAAGTTATTTGTATTATCTATAAGTACAACAATTATATCATTATCTAGAACAGTTTGCCCTATGATGGAATATCCGGTAGGTATAGTAGTTACTTCTTCTTTTACTCCACTTTCATTTATAAGTGAATATACTCCTCCTTCATTATCAATCTGCACAAAATGTTTAATATGGGGAGATGTTCCGGCAGGTTGAAACAACTCAGAGGTATCTTTATTTAGTCCTTTGTTAAATTGGTTAATATGTTCCATTTAAGTTTAAATTTTGTGGTGTTCCTATATCTGTATAATCTGTTAAACTTGCTGATACATCCCTTATTGACCTAAAAAATGTATTCTTTAAATTCTCTGTCATATGAACATCAGGCATATTTGCTCGGGCCCTTGCCTGTCCACAGTATTTTTGCCATTTTTGATTGCAGTATTCATAGTCCTGTAAAGCCTTGTTTTTCATACTTTCTGGATTTCTCATAGATATATGCATAGCTATATTCCAAAATAATGCACTTCTAAAAGATGTATCATCCGGTACTAAAGGATAACCTTCCTCATCTACAGGTATTCTAAGGTATTGGACTGTAATAACACCTTCTTCAAAACCTACTATTATTTTATTACCTTGTATATTATAATCTGAACTATTTCTTCTATTCATTGAGGCATTACCAAATAAATGTTTATTAAGACTCAATGAAGTATCAGGCCTACTCCAAGGTGTAACAATTCTAGGCTTGGCCGGATTAAGTATCATTTCCTGTTCTCTGGTATTCAGTTTTGAAAAATCAACTCCTGCTTTTTCTAGGACTTCTTGTAATGTACCTCCGTAATAACCAGTTGATGAAGTTAATGTCTGTACATTACATCCTTGTTTTAATCTAACAACTTTATACAAGTCACATGGTAAATAACCTGAATAATTCTCTATTAATATAGGTTTTTCTACTTCTTCAAACTGAGCATAAGCCCCTATGTCTTGTAAAGCATCTGCTATCCATTCTATATAATCTTGATAAGGTATTTCATTAGTGCCTAATCCAAGATCACGAATAACTTTAGCAATAGTTCTATTTATAGACTCTAATTTATATATCATTTTATAAATTGTTGAAAATTTATTCTTACTTGTTCGTTAAATTTTTTTTTATATGTATTCCTTGATTTTAATCTCCAGGAATTGATATGTCCAAATCTACCTTTATCTAGACGCAAATAGAATAGTTTATCTGTATTGTCATCTTCCATATATACTGTAGATCTTTCCATTTTAGATTTCACATGATCTATAACAGCTTTATATGAAGAATAACATTTTACATACATTCTACCTACTAATGTTTTTATTCTTTTACCTTTCAGCAAATCCTCTAACATTAATAGAGATAAAGCATTCAGCATCTCAGCTCTATCATCTTTATGAATAGGAGTTATACCTCTATCTTTAAAATACGCAGTTATAAACTTACTAAATTCTCCATTGTAAGTATGTCTATCCATAGATATATTTATAACTACATCTGTTTTACCGTATTTAAATTCAGATTCTTTCATTATTTATCAGTCACTATAGAAGTATCACTTAGTCCATTATTTGTTGTATCTAGTGTATTTAATGCTAATTTTAATTCAGAGGTTGCCATCATTTTAATGATTGTATCAATCCAATAAGGAGGTATTGGATACTCAAAATCAAATCCACTTATACACTCTGTATTATTATCAGGGCATTTACAAGTACTGAATCCCACAGCCTCTTGTGGATTTTCAAATATACCTTGTATATTAATATAACTTAGCATTATATTAGGTACATTAAGTAAATAAATATATCCATTTTGGTAATAATACCCTGGTGAATTTTTAGTGTATTTATTGTATTTTTTCCAGATACTTGAGTTAAATGTATATCTTTGAAATGGAGTACCATTCAGTAAGCCTACAAATGTTAAATTTAGGCCTGTTGTCGATTCCACAGGTTTTGGTATTTTTAATGTTGTGCGTAATGCACAATTAGATACATCACAGCATTCATTTTTATCTGCTTTACTGATAGCAACCTTACCTAAATTTTGTATATACAGATCTTTAACATTTTTCCCTTTTTCAATCTCTTGTTTAATAAGCTGGGCCCTATAATAATTTATGATAAAAGCATATTGTTCGTCTGATATATTTTCATCATCAGATTGCAGTCCCCCTGCACGTAAGTTTTTTATGTTATATATTATCTCTGATAATAGCATAATTTTAAAATTTATTACTATATACTGTATAAACAACAAAAGGGTTCTATTAGAACCCTCTTATTTAATTTATATATAATAAAACTAAAACAAAGCCTTATTAAGCATCTAGATCAATAGCTGTAAATCCACATACTGTAGCAAAATAACTATTAAGGATAGAAGCAAAACTATTTGAAGTATCTTCATCCGATTGTGCCAGACCTGTAGGTATATAGATTTTAGCAACTAATGGTTGGAAATCTTTTCTTCCAAAATCTCCTTTACCCTCTACATCGTACTCTATAAATACAGAATCATATCCTCCAGAAGTTGCAGTAATTCTTTCAGGTTTTTGATGATAGTATTTAGTTTTATCATGCCATCCTCTAAATGTTTGTCCTTCTAATTCATCTGCTCTAACCTGACGGAAATATCCATTACCTGCCGAAGCTTTTGTCGCATAGGTTATTAACGCAGCTGAATCATAAGTTCCCTCTACACCAACTTCTGCAAAAACTACTTCAAAATTAGTAATTTTATACGGATCGTAATCAGCCAGTAAATCAGGAATTTCTAATCCTGTAAGTTTAATACCGTAAGTAGCCGCTGCTGTATCAGTTGCTGTGATATTTTTTAGTTCTGTATCTTCTAAAGTAACAGTTTCTCCAACATAAGGAGTGTCTAGAATTGCAATATTATTAGTAGTATCCAATTCAGCTATTACATACACAGAATCTGTATTTCCTGTGACCCCTAGTACAATTGAACTACCTACGGCTAATGTCTCTGCAGTACCAGTAGCCGCAGTCGTATCGTCAATATCTCCTGAACATGTTACTACTTTAGATCCTTTTGTAAACGTGAAACTTGCAGTAGCTGTACCCATTACACCTTTAGTACCGTTTGAAACTCTTTCTGCTTTTACATATTTTGCTGCATCTGCCACTGTGTTGAATCCATCTACTAATTTCAGAGCTAAAGCCACTTGGGTAGTAGTTCCCCCAGTAGTAGCTAATACGTCACCAAACCAAGGACTTCTGGTACTTAATACTTGAGATCCTTTAAATACAAGTCGCATTCTATAGGTGGAATTTATTGCAGTAGGCAAAGAACCGCTAGTTCCATTATATCCTATATAAGATACTTCCTGTACAGGAGCATCATATTTATTTCCTAAAAAGGATTTAACCTGTGTACCTTTAATAGGCATTGAAAGTAATGCTTTTCCTGTAGCAATACCCATAGCTACTTGAACTTCATCATTTTTAGATAAAGCTGCTGCTGCTGCTGATGTAGTGATTAAAGCACCTCCCTTTTTCACTAAAAAAAGGTCTCCTTTACCAATACCAGACAATACGGTTGCAGAAGAGTTAATTCCATCACCGATAAAAACTTGAGGTACAATTTTTCCTGTTCCCATAATTTATTATTCTATGTTATTTAAACTATTATTAAATTGTTGTTTACGTTGTGATTCTATAATATCTAATGTTTCATCTACTGCTAATTTCACAATATCTATATGTAATGATTCTGGTAAATCAAATTCTATATCAGAATTACCAGTTGCATCTGATACGTTTACTGAAACTTTTCTAGGTTGTTTCAAAAATGTTAAATTAAAATCAGTTAAAACAAAAGTATCAGCGCATATTGCATATATAGCATTATCTTCAAAGTATATTAATATTTTATCTTTATTAGGCTTATTGAATGGATCTCTTATAACCCTTGCTATATCATCTTGTTGGATAAGTTTACATTCTATATTTCTATTCCCACAGATCGGATTGGTTATAGTTGCTTTACTCTTTAAGTAAAAGTAATAGATTTCTGTACTGAGAGTAGTTCTATTAGAGTCTGTATATCTATTATTTATATCTATTCTATAGGTATTATCGAGAAATGGAACAATAGTTATCGCAGGAAACTCAGTCTTAACTAATACATTTAATTCATCTGTTCTTTTTTGAATTTCTTCAAATCCTGCTTTATAAACATTATTCTTACCGTATCTTGTTTTAATAAGCTTATCAATAGCACTATTAAAGATAACATCTTTTTCAGAAGGTAATATCTCTGGATAAGACTCAGATGCAGCCTTATCCAGATAAATATCAAACATTCTATATGCTTCTCTTAATTTCATTCTTCTGATTTAGATCTATTTCTAATCGCCTCAATCACCTTAGAGTTTTTAGAACTTGTTAAAAATACTGCCGCCTCCTCTAAGGTTGAACCTATCAGTTCTCCATTAAAATATAATTCTTGGTCATACGTAAATTTGCTAGATCCTTTTTGAATTATATTTTTATTTATATAGAAAATAATTTCAGCTTTAACTTTTAGTTTTTTATCGGATGCAATATTTATAAATTTCTTATAATTATTATCCATTTCATCTCCTAGATCAGATTCAATTGCCAGGGCAGACATGCTTTCTATCATACTGTATGGTCTATTGAACATTAGTAAAGCATTTCGTTTTTCATCAAGACTCATTGCAGAGTACAGGGCGTATGCTTTTATTTTTAACTCTCTCTTATCATTATTAAGTTTAGATTCTATATCTATACTTCTAAGAATGAATAAGAATTTATTGGGTGCATCTTTATATTCTTCTGTTGATTGTGCTACTTCTTTATCAGCTTTTAGAATTTTTAAGTATAAAGTGTCTAATGGATTTTCATCATCTAAATTTAATCCTGACACAGGTATATGTATATAAAAATTCTTCCAATAATCACTATAAGCATTTAATGTTCCAGGGGCAAGTGATAATGCTTTTTCAAGAGCCATTCTTTCTTTTTCTCCTTCTTCTGTATTTTCTATACCTGTATTATAACCAAGTCTTCCAAAAGATAACGTATAGGTAGTACCACATTTTCCCATATGATCTACTTTCTTTCCGTTTTTAGTTATAATATTACTTAGTTCTGGTTTTGTATCTAATTTATATTTCATTATTCTTTGCTTTATTTTATTAATATTTTAAAAAAAGTAGTAGGAATAAATCCTACTACTTAAAAATATACTTAACCTACTCTTAATATTATTTCTCCACAAGTAGTAGAATCTTGGATTTGCGTTCCAATCTCAGTCAACCAGTGAGTATCATAACCATCGAATCCAGTAGATCTCATAGTATTTCCAGTTGCTAATCCGTCTGTAGGAGAATAAGAACCACATACATGCCACATAGCATTTTTGCCATTTTTATTCACTACTTTACGGATATTGGCTTTTCCATTTTTAGATCCCATATTTACAACTGTATATCTATAAGATTCAAGCGGATAGCCTGTTACTGGGTGAGTTTTACGGTTACGTGTTAAGTCATCATAAGGAGGAAATTCTTTTACAGTAACTTTAACTCCACATTGCAGAATTACAGTATCATAATAACCTTTTAAAGTAATATTATTACCATTAAAAGTCATAAAATCTGCTGAATTTAATGTAATATTTCTTTCATTAACTTCATCTTTAATAGCTTCATGGAATTTTTTCTTACCTTGTTTTCCTGTTAATAGAACAAATTCCGCATTGCCTCCCCATTCAGTAACTTTATAAGAAAGCATTGTAAAGAAATCATCAATTAAAGCATAGGTAATATCACCACTATAATATCTTATATTAGCCTTAGATATTTGTTCTCTGATACCAGCACCTTCATATGCAGGACGACCATCTCCTCCCATATCTATAACTTGTTTCTCAGGAGTATCATTGAATGTAGAGTACATAGCTACACGATCTAACTCTTTATACCAATTCTGAATTGCAACAAGCTCTTGGTAACGTGTCCAGATTTTAACTTTTTCTTCTGGATTTTCTGGATTAGGTAATGACATAACCATAGGGAAATTCGCAGCGGAACGAGTAGATCTGATTGTCTTACGATAAATACCTAAGATATTTCTCATTTTGTAAGGTGTGTGATAAACATCTCCAGAACCTTTTAATGATATTTCACTTACTAAGTTATAATCTTTCGACCATCTAGCTCCAGGGGCCAAGAACTCCACCGGACAAAAAGATTCAAATCCGGCAGGAGAATGCATAACTGCTGTATAAATTACAGAAGCTCCATCGGAAATACCATCATCTACCAATTTGATACGAATATCAGTATCATCAGCTACCAGAATATCATTTGTTTCATACCAAGGTTTATCAAGGATAACTCTAAAAGAAGTACCACTATATCCAGGTTTTGAGGCGGCGGTTACATAGTCAGGGGATTGTTTCAATACTGTAGTAATTTCTTCATCCTTGGTATAGATGTCCCATTCATATCTATTACCTTCAATCTCTTTTACTGCTCCTGTTCCTCCTGTTAGGTATTCAAAAACATTAAGACCTTGATGTCCCATAGATTGAGCCAATACGGCTTCTACTTGCTCTGGTGCTGTTTGATACACATTAGCAAGCATATTTGTTTCTGCTAATCCAGAAAAATCTTTCTGACGCTGAAACTGTAAAACTGAATTTATTTCTTGATTCATATTAAAAATGTTTACTTATTATTTACTTATTATTTGCTGCACTTAAAGCTGCAAAAAGATCCTTTTGACTTTGTACGTATGTCGATTTCTCGTCTACTACTGTTCCTCTGTAATTGGAAGCTCCTACAGTTTGTTTTGTATCTAAAGCTTTTTTAAATTTTAATCCTACTTTTCTTTCTGCTTTATCCATCAATTTTTTAAAATCAAAACCCTTCATTCCAAGAAAAGCGTAAAAAAGTCTATTTTCTTCAGAATCATTTTTTACATAGGCAGTTGTTTTATCTGGACCTACTGGCTTAGTTATATAATCATATAATTCCTTAGCATCATTTTCGGACAGATTTATACCTTTTAATTCTCTTTTTGAAAGCACATTTGATTTAAATAATTCCTCTGCCTGTACTTTTCTTTCCTTCTCTAGATCTTGTTCTTTCTGTAATTGAATCTTTTTATTCTCAAGTTCTTTTATTTGTAGATCTTTAAGTTTACTTAAAGCTTTCTCTACCATTACATCTACACTTTCTGCTTTCTCTACGGCTTCTAATTGTGTAGCAATTACATCTTCATCTAGTCCTTGCTTTTCATATAAAAATCCAATTAGGGTAAGTTTATCTTCTTGTGACATTTCTGCTATATCCATAGCATCATAATCAATTGTATTTTGTACTTCGGCTATATAACGATCTAGACTATATCCTTCTTCTAGTTTTTCTAGTATCTTTTTACCTTCATCACCCAGTGACTCTTTATATTTTTTAAGAGCTTCCTCTTCTTTCTTTTTTATATTCTCTTCAATTAATTTTTCAAATCCAGATTTTGAATCTTCATATTCTTCTGTTTCTTCATAAGCAAGGACACCTTCCTCTACTAGATTTTTAATTAATTTACCCCATTCACTCTCCGGGACAACTTCAGAAGTATTTGATTTTTCTTCTCTTTCTTCAGGTTTATCTTCCTCCTCTTCTACCTGAAGAGTATTTTCGAGCTTGTCTTCTACATCACTCTCTATTGCTGCAGAATCCTCTGATTTTTTTTCATCTTCTACTATTTTCAAATGAGAAAAACTATTGAATAAATTCTCTCCTGCTTTCAGAAAACTATTTGCTTTGTCTGTTTCCATATCACTATTACTTTATTAATAAAAATTTGTTCACTTTTTTAGTTAAAATTTTAATAAAATTTGTTAAAAAATTTGGTAATCACGCATAAAAGTAGTAAAAGGCATACTGACGGTACTCCAGATTTATTACTTTTCACCGGGTACTCTATTCTTTAATGCTGTTTTATTCTTTTCATGTTCTATCTTTTCTTTGGATTTGATTTCTTCTCTTTTTAATTGCCTATCTTTTTCTTTATTTACATTATCTGAATTTAATTTCAAATTATTAACATAAGAATCAGCATAGTCAAATACTTCTATAGTTCCAGAATCTTGTACATCTTTATCAAATCCTGATGATTTTATCGCAGCTACTCTTACATCATTTTCTCTATCTAGTTGTTTTTGTTCTGATTCAAATGCTTGTTGCTGTTCTTGTAGTTGCTGCATATTTTCTCTATCAGCTTGAGCATTCTGTTGTTCTCTTGCTATTTTATTTGTCTCAGCATCTTTGATAGTTCTAGTTATTTCAGAAATAGAATTAGATTTAAGAATATCTACTACAGAACTGAACTCTATCATACCAGAAGATAATCCTGTTTCTGCTAATCTTATCAATTGGCTTAATGTTTCTCTATCTTTGCCTGAATTAGTAACAAATACACCGTAGTCAGAGTCTGGAAATTTTTCCATATCAATTTCCATAAATACCCTAGTTATATCATTTAAGATATAATTAAGTTTCTTTTTACCTTTATACGCATACTTACATGTCTCTAATAAGGCAGTTAATATATCCTTTTTAACAGTATTATGTTGATAAAACCATGGTTCGGTGATATATGTTGAATTAGATATTGCTGCTGCTGTTCCCGCCGCTGTCTCGGATGCTCTGGTTTGCCCTTCTCTCTGAGGTGTTATACCTACAACCTTATCAACTAATTGTTCTATCTTTGCTAAAATATTTATATATTGCCCTACGGACTGTGACATTGACATGTCTATACTGTTAAATCCTTGAAAATTAGTACGTTGATTCCTTTCACCTTCTTCCAGTGAATTTATAAATGCTATATCCATATTACTGAACATATACATCCATTTATTCATATCAATTCCTTCACTTCTAGGAATTTGCGCTAAGTCCATTATAAACTTCTTACCTTGTGCTTTATTTAATTCCTTCTCTAAGTTGTACCATGTAATCATATACATATATTGAAAAGGTTTTAATAAATCTACAACTGAAGTAGGTAAAGAATTAGTACAATTATGTATTTTCCCGTAATAAGGTAAAGTTACTTTTCTAGGATTATCTAACTGTCTTCCTTGATAGGGCAACGGAGCTATATTTATATAAATTGAATCTTCTATTTTATGTCCCTGCCAAACTTCTGGTATCCACGTCCAGTCTATATATAACCCTTGTTTTTTTAATTCAGGATCTAGTTTAAATGATTCATCTACTATAATAGATTCATCTTCTACATTAGGATCTATAAGGAATCCTATTTTCTTCAAAGACTTCCAAGTAACTGTATAAACTGTATAAAGAGTATTACTTGTATGTGTTTCATCGACATTGTTAGGTTTAAAAGAAAAAAATCCTATAGGTTGCTCAGCACTTGCTGCTGAATTAATTAAATTTTTATCAAGTTTTTTAACCTCTGCATCTGTTAGGTATTCCCCAAATTCATCTACTATTTGCCCAAATGTCATTTTCCTGTCTTCTCTAAACCAATCGCCATCTTGTATTTTATTATTCGTAGGATTTCTATCCCAATCACAATACATCGGGTTGCAAGTTCTTACGCTGGGTTCACCATTTATGATTCCTACATGCCCTATTTCACAAGAGCCTATTATGGCATGTTCCCATAGTTCTTGAAAAATATTGTGCAGATCTAGCTCATATTCTAGATATTTAAGTAATTCATTTCCCCATTTTTCTCTAATATCTTGCAATGAGTAATTTTTCCACTTCTCTAGTTCTTGAAAGGATCGAGGTTCTTCTTCTGACATTTGAGGGGCTTCACTTAAATCTTCACCTAGTATATTTGCTATTTCGCTTAATGCAGTTTTCTTTACAACTTCTGATAATACTTTTTCTTTGATAGATACAGCTTCTCCGTTAATAGCCATAACTGTATAGTTAAACGGTCTCGATAACTCCTCTCCTTTTAATAAATTAATTTTATTAATAATAAGATTATAATCTCTCATCTTGGAGGGTTGATTTAGATTTAATTCTGAGCCATCTAACCCATAGGGTTTAGTAACATAGTTAAAATCTGAAGGGTCATAAATAGAATTTACTAAATTATAGTTTGCTTTTAATTTTAATTTTCTATCATTTTTAAGGATGTCAGTCCCGGATATACCCAGAATACCATCTATATTAGCTTCTTTCCAAGTTTTTGTATCCTTTACAGCTTGAGAGACTGCTTGAGGAGGACGTTCTGTATATTTTCTTTTAAATGTTTCCCTTGTGTCGTAACTCATATATTTATTTATAATACTTATCTAAAGAAATAAAAAATTTATCTATTACTTTTTTCTTATGGACATCTACTTTTATTCTATAATTCTGATTCTTTAAAGTAATTACGAGTAATAACGCAATAACTCTATCAAAGTTTCCTTTATCATTATAATTAATTAATTCATCCAGTATAGGAATAGAATTTATAGTATTTAAATTTAATCCTCCTTCAGAATTTTCTTCCAGTAACCAATCATTTAGTAAAAGAATCATATCATTTTTAATTGCAGCTGTCATATGTATTCCAAACTCTCTATGGACTGAAGTATTTTCTAATGCTTTTAGTATCGTAGGTTGTTTTGCGAAATAATGCTGTCTATTTGTATGTTTAGCCTGTACAATTATAGTATTTCTTTCATTTTCATACAGGCATTCGGCATTATAGTACATTAATAATTTTAATACATTCTCATGGTGTTCTTTTGCTGTTTCTGGTCTGGCTGTATATTCTGCTACTATTCTGTGACTAGATTGATCTGCGCCTATAAAATTCTTATATATAATCGTTGATCCTAGGGAGGTTGTAGTAGATTGATCTTGATCAATAGGGTCTAGTCCAGCATAGTAACATCCCCAAGGAGTTATACCTTCTGCATTTTTATATGGATGTTCCCATATTTGAATACACCCGGTTGAATTTTCTGATTTACTCATATTCCAATGGGTAGGGGTTAATTTACCTTCTAGATCTGGTATCCATTTGACATTCTTTGCGTTTACAGGATCATAAATTAATTTACCACACTCGCCTGCTACGTCCCCATCGGTAATCATTTTAGATAGTACATACTGTTTTTGTAGTTTTAATTCACCTGTTGGAAATATGTTACTGTCAGGTATTAAGAAAGCTTCAGAAGGATTCTCTGGGTTGTTTTGCTGTTCTGCTTGTAATTTATACCTGTCCTTCGATTTGAATAACTTTTCTCTCTTTATATCAATTATTTTAGAAGCTTTATGTAAATCTACAGTGCCATACTCATCACGATACTCATCGAATTTAAATTGATAGGGTACAAAGAATCCTATATTTCCATTACCTTCCCATATATCATTAAAGGATAAACAATCGTATTTCTCTGGATTAAAGAATATATCCATGATACCATCTGATATTCCAGCATTCATTGAACCTCCTGTACCGAACATATAGATAGTACCGAATTTATTCAAACCGTCCTTTGTAGCATCTGTAAGAGCTGAAAAAGTTTCAACAATATTATTGAAGAAACCAACCTCCTCTAAAGCAATTAAGTTAGGACCTGTACCATTACCAGCTAATGGATTATCAGCAAAAGTTCTATGATGTATTTTAGATCTAGACCCCTTAGTCACCCAACCCCCTGGCAATTTTTGCTCATACGCAGCTTCTATAAATTTACCTGGAAGGAGTGAACCTCTTACCTGCTTCGCAAAAGGAGAGGGTCTTTCTATACCATTAAAAATTGTATTACCTCTTAAATTCTCTAAAGCTAGTTTTGTCTTATTCAACAAATCCTGACTATACTTAGAATCTATTGCCCCTACAAGTGTCTCAGAAGAAGGTATATTGCCTGAATCTCTTCCTTCTATAAAAGCATCATAATTAGTCGCACCATCGAATAAAAAATTATGTGTGATCAATCCCCCTGCTGAAAAGTATGATTTACCCATACGACGTGCTTCAATATCTATAACATTGGAGGCGTTATTTTTGTAGATAGGTTTGCCATAATTCCTAGGATGTATTCTTCTTAAATAATCCCTAGGGTGTACATAAGTTTTAAAAGTCCCATCTTTTTTATATGCAGATTTATCTATGATTAACAAATCAAGTTTTTCCTTATACTCTTCTGGATTATCTTTTACTTTTTCTAACTCATAAACAGTGGTTAAACACGTGATAGTATCATCTTCTTCAAATCCAGAGAATCCTCTAGCTTCTTGATATATATATGCCTTCTCCCATTCTATATCTCTAAGGAAAGGACGCCCTAATGTTTTGCCTTTAGAACCTGGTAAGTTAAGTAATATTTTAGTAAAGTTTATATAGAAATATAAATTACCTGGCATCCATTTACCTTCAAACCAATAACCCTCTATGCATTTCCTTTTTTGCTCTTTCCAATAATTCTTATAATTGATTGAAAAAGGATTCATATTTGAAGGAATCTCGATAATAAAATTATTTGGATGTATTTTTTTATTATGTATTCCGGTCTCATTTACTCTCCAGTAATCAAAACTTTCTATAGATTTAAGCCTCTTCTCTTTATCCATACTAATCTATTATTACGTTTATTATAACTGAATGTAAATTTAAAAGCATAGCCAAAATTAATTACAGCATCATTTTTAAACTCAGGAGTCTTTTTCATAACACATACTACAAATCTAAAACAGGCAGCTATAAATGTATATAACTGTTTAGTAGAGTACTGGGGATATAATTTCTTCAACTCTCTACTATAATAGGTGTTTGTGTTTTTAGTTGTTGATGTTCTACTAAATAATTCCTGCATCCCCTAACGATACTTCTACGCCTCCTTTATTAGTACCTTTATCTTTTTCTGCCATTAACTTCTTTCTTGCTTCTTCTATTTCAATTGCTATCTTAGAAGTATTAGCTAATAATTTTTCTAGTATATCAGCTTCCTTCTCATATGTCAATCCATTTATATAAGATGCACGTTCTACAAATTTATTTTCATGGAGTTCTAAAGCTTTTTCTAACTTTGATTTAGTCAGATTTTCGTATTCTTTTATATAAGAATTTAATTCGTCTCTTGACTCTATATGCCATTTGACTTTTGTAGTTTTGATAGAATCTAACATATCAGTGAAGATTAATTCTATTTTCTCTTCTAGTTCTAATCCATGTACTTCTGAATCTCTATCACATATCTTCGTAATACTCCACATAACTGTAGAACTAAATATTTTATCTTTAGTTTTATCACTATTGTAGAATTTTTTAAAAGGTCCTACAGTTTTAAAAAATGGAAATTCTTCCCAGAAAGAAATACTTGTACTTACAAATCTTTTATTTAATGAGGCCATTTATTTTCTATACATTTTTGATTCATTAATACTACTTTTGCCGGTAGAAAACATCCACAACTTTTACATATATATAATCTGGTTCTGTTCGGACATGTATTACATGTTTTTAGACGTTCTGCTACAATCTCCTTTTCTTTTTCAGATAAATCATTTTTAATAAATTTGATTTTTACCAGTTTCCCCCATCCTCTCAGAATCTCTTCTAGCTTAATATCATATTTCTTTTCCATTATAAAATACAGTCTTTTTATCAAATACTAATAATTCTAGTTTCCAAGATTTAGGAATAAATGCTTTAATATAATTTTTCAAAATCATTGCATGTTTCATATGATTTATAGCTAATTGCCCAGCTAATTCTTTGTCCTCTTCTGTTGAATCTTTGTTAATGCTAAAAAGAGTATTTAGCTTATTCATATGTTCTTTATATTTTGCAACAAAGAACTTTAATCTTTTTCTTCTTTCGTACCTTGTGGCGTTTTCCTTGAATTGCTTTACATCGCCTATCACTTTGTCAGTCTCTTCCATCTTCTATAAATTTAAATGTTATTTCCTTTTTAGGTAACAAAAGCCTATTTAGTAATAAAGTACCATCTTTCTTTTTAAAAATAGCTTGTTTTTCTATAAGTGCAGATTTAATATTATGGTATTGATTAATACTCATGTTATTATCTTTACAAAATTGTATGATATTACTGCTTTCAAATAATACTATGTCTGTAAGATCTTTATATTTTAATTCTAATTCAATGAATCTTTTAATTAGATTCATCAATATAGTTAATTCTCTTTCGGTTAATTTTAACTCACCTTGAAAAATAGTAATATATTTTTTATAGAAATCTTCTTTGTTTTTATAAGATATTGGTATAATTAACATATTTCTATTAAGTTAGGATTGATATTTATAATATCGTTATTGTTTACTAGTAGTTCAAATTGTAATAAGCGTTCCAGGGCAATTGTAATAGTTTGTCTAGAAAGTGAAAGTTCATTAATTAACCATAACCTTAGTGTACTATTAAGAACAAAACCTGACTGACCAAAACGGTCAATCAGGTATATGAGTACTTTTAAATCAGATAGATTTAATACTCTTATTAGAGTCTTGCTTTGTTTTAAATCTATTATTAGTTTCATATTAAACTACTATTTTCCCAGCGATTGAAGTGATAGGTAACTGCCATCTGGTACAGTCTTCAAATTCAATTCTGATCATACCAAAAATATTCTGTTCTAGTATAACAAACTCATTTTCTTTTATAGAAATTTTTCCATCCTCTGATGTAAAGGCTCTAGCTACTCGGAGAGGCTTACCTTCTTTAATCCAGTTTTCCTTTTCTCTGATTAAAGTATCTTTTGATTTTTCTATACTACCTGTTTTAGTTTCTATAATAGGTTCATCTACAAGAATCCTATTAGGCATTAATACATATTGATTAAGCTTTGGCTTTATCATCTTCTTTTTGTTTTTTAGAGGTTATTACTTCTTTTTCTTTTCTAGAGGTTATTACTTCTTTTTGTTCTACGTTGAAGATGAATGCTTCTTTTGTAACTTTTAGCTTAAAACTAGATTCTTTACCATTCACCTTAATTTTAATATCCTTAATATTTGGATATTTACTTAATTCTTTAATTAGATTTTGTGTATTCATATTTAATTTAACATTATGTTAAGTGTATTACTCTTATTGTTAAATAAAGTTACACTTATTACTAAGTTTCATAGCTTTATCTATACTTTTTGCCGCCCACCCTACCAAATAAGCATAACATTCATCAGTCTTTGTTTCTTCTCCTATATATTCAAATATTTCATCCGCCACATGAGTAGCTTCATGTGCTATACACTCTACAGACAGAGCAGAATCAGGTGTAAAAACAACTATACCCCCCGAGTTAGTTTTTTTATCATTTACACAGCAAGTAACAGCTGCTGTTTCTTCTCCAAACATGTCATCTGTTATATCATATACAGATTTAAACTTTTTTTCAAGTATATATTTATGTGCATTAAAACATACCCACAGTTTTATTGGGTATATTACAGGATCAAATTTATGTATCTTAACTTTACTCATACTTATCCTTTAATTTAATTTATTTAAAAATTCATACAATTCCTTATTCCATCTAGCAGCTGCTAAAGCATTGTGTTCATTGGTTTGTTTTGGATAATTAGGGTAGGCTTCTATCTCTGCGCACGCAAACATTCCTGCCCTACCATCTGTGTAAAACATTGGAGAGTAGACCCCATCTTTTTTTGGTAATCTAGTTAATTTAGTATCTAACTCCTGCTTTAATTCCACAAACAGTTGGTTGCTTTTTATATTCGTGGAACTCTGTATCTATAAAATATTTCATATTATGCTATATTAAAATTATGATTATAAAAATATGCTAAAGCTGTTTGTACAGCCTCCATTTGTTTTGTTAATTCTTGTCTAGCTATCACCAGATTTAGGGGCTCTGGTAAATGACTACTTGATTTTCTTACATTGTATTCAACTGTGACCCCTTTCTTCTCCTCTATATAAGCTTCGATTAGAAACTTACATTCTTCTTCTGAATAACTTATTGAACTTTCCCTGTTCAATATTTCTTTCAGCTTGTCTCTTTTTTCCTGACTCAGCATTTGTTTCTGTTATATGATGAATTAAACATATAGGCAATCCTATAATATTTACTCCAAAGTTATAAATTATTTTCATATTTCTCTATAATGTATATCTATTTTAACTTGTGATTTAAACATTTTATTAAATCTATCTTCAAATTTAACTCTAAATCTTTCTAAAGCCCTATGAGATGTGAATGCTACAAATGTTTTCTTTGCATTAATGACTGCATTACCTCTAACAGCTATTATAGAAATTAATTCTATATTATTCTTATACTCTCTATCTTTCATCTTAATGATATTTGTTTTAATAATATTGTACTAAGTGTTCTTCGTAGGTTAAATAAAAGAGGATATATTTTATTATATAGTCTAGAATCAGGTCTATAATAAACCATCATATCGTCATCCAAAGAAGCTCTAAAGTTCTCTTCTTCTATTTGTTCTCTTAAATCATTTACTGTTACCATCTCTATTCATTTACAGGGTACTTAAAATTAGTTTGTTGTAATATCTCCAATTGAACAGGATTTATATCCTTACCGTATCTGGAGATTAACTCAGTAGTTGAAATCCATTTAATTCTAGCATGAGCAGACAACCTGCTATTAAGTGTATGTTGTCTACCCTCTTTTTTAATAGCCTCATCCATTACTTTAGTTGTTTAGCAGTTTTAAATTTAATAGCTCCTAGGAAATCAGTATAAGAGGTTTTAGTTTCATTATAAACTTCTTGTACTAGATCTACATACTTTTCTTTATTAACTAATCCAATAGTCATCTTTATTTCTAAATCATATTCTTTATCATAAAATACTTGAAATGTGTCTATGGTTAGATTAGCAAACCATGTTTTAATCCTTTTTTTAAGAGTAGTTTCCATATGTTTAATTATTATTGTTTATCAAATATAGGAAATACTTTGAATATAAAATTTTTTATATATTTTTTTTATATATATTTTTTATGTACGGGGATTCGTGTGTAGACCACTCATACGCAGAGTACCGGGGGGCATATATGGGGCATCGGGGATACCGGGTTGCTCTATATACTAACTTAATTTTCACATTTTAAAATTTAACATTATGCTTACTTACGAAAGAATTGCCAAAGAATCAAACATTTCCTTAGAAGCAATGCTAGGTAAAAAAGAAATGACCTGTAAAATCTATCCTGCAACTACTAAGGAAGGTGAAGCCATCTACACAAAAGATGATGAGCTTCAAAAGTACACATTATCCTTTTTCCTACAAGGTCAACCTATTCAGAAAGGGAAGATGATCTTCATGTCCGCGGGAAAAGCAGTTTATGTTTCGATGTTCTCAGCTCCTGATTCTTTAGAATTAGACGAGTCAATCGAAATGGGAGTATTTACTGATAAAGTATCTCTTAATGCTGTTACCACCAGAGCAGTAGAAGAAGGCACAGTCGAGAATTTAACTCCCGAAGAGTTAACAAACTTCTACAAAGTCTTACCAACTGATAAGACTGAATATTTTCTAGTATTCAACGAGGAAGACCAACCTTTCTACGAGATAGAAGAAAAGGAAGAAACTCCTAAGAAAGAGAGTCTTTATCAAGTAGAAGCTGAAGACTAGTAATAAGAGAGCCTTCGGGCTCTTTTTTAATTTATTACAGAATGTATAATTAATACCTAAGGATATGAATTTATTTGAAACGATTGAAGAAATGAATAATGTATCAGAGTATGCAACTATTCTTTTTCATGATAAATTAGGAGATTTATATGAAGGAGAGCTTATTGTATTACCTTCTACACCAGAAGGAAATACAGAAAAAGCACGACTCTATGAAGAAGAAGAGATTGGCAAATATGGTGCTATTGAAGAAAACTTTACATTTAATGATAAACATTATATAGCATTGCTGATAAATAATGACTAGGAAACCTTCGGGTTTTCTTATCATTACAATACACAGCCATTTACTTCGTAAATGAGCTGGATTCTTTAATACCTTCGGTATTATTCTACTAAGATAAACTCTATAACTCAATTAAAAACTAAACTAATTAAAAACTAAACTAATTAAAAACTAATAAACACATTAAAAATGAATACAAAAATAGCAATTAAAGGACATGAGGTTCACCATGAACTTGTTATTAATATACTGCGCTTCCTAGGAGGAAAAGATGATAGGTGGTATACAGGAAATATTCCTGGTATGAATTATTTTATAAATGAAAGAGGATATATAACAGGAACTCCTGAGCCACCTAAAAAGGAAAAGTATATAATCTATCCTCTAGAGGGGATTATGGCTAAGCTTCTTACGGTGACTTATCCTAGACAAGTATTGGTTAGTGCAGATAATGAAACCTGGCATACTAGAGTTATGTTCGGTTATGATCCTAATTTAATCGATCCTTATTTATGTTACTCTGGCATAGAAATTTTAGAAGACATAGAATCTAGACAGATGAGGTATGCGGGATGGCGATACATGAAAGAGAGAGAACAAATAACTGAATTAACTATAGCACAGGTAGCTAAGAAACTAAATATAAAAGTCGAAAATCTAAAAATAATTAGCGATGAAAAATAAAAACTATATTATATCATATGTAACAAACAGTGGATTAACAGTATTAAATCATCTAGTTGAAAACTGTAAAGATATAGTTGAAGCTATTGAAGAAATAAAGGGAGATGTAGGAGTGTATGTGATTCTATCATGTATTCCTAAAAGATAATTTATTGTGTTTTGTTTAAGTTTTGAGGTATAGTTCTAGGACTATGCCTCTTTTAACCTAGAATAAATACTGTATTTAGATACTATATTCAATTAAAATTAATATAAACTATTTAACAACGATTACAATGCTTGAAATTCTACAAATAATACATACAATAATGATTCCATTTGCATGTATACTACTACACGGAACGTATAGATTAATGAAAGTTAACTTTCTGAAAGATCCATATAAATCAGAAATACTAAATATACTATGGTTATTATCATTTGTATTAGTATTTATTTACGGATTTGCATTATTCACTATATATGTAAGTGGGGTATGAATACTGAAAGAGTAATTACATTAGCGATTCTTGTAGCCTATATAATAATAGGTATAGGAATGCTTATTACTAGACTATAGAATATGATATAGATCATATCAAAATATCAAGCGAAAAAATCTGTTCATTTCGACTATACGTAAAACGCTGATATTGATATAGTTAAGTCGAAAGTTTGGCTATATATACTTAATAGCCAAACTTTTCATCATAAGTACTGATAATCAACACTTTAGCATATGCCAAAATGAACAAAATTAACCCATTTATCCAAAATGATAGAATTAAGGTATATAAAATCAATTCTAAAAGTAGAATTGTAGATATAGAAGATATACCTAAAAACAATCAGATTAATCCTAATCCGAATATAAAAACATTAAAAACAGAAGCATATCTAGAATTAGATAAATCTGTTAATCTATATTATTCTAAAGATTTAAGAATAGTTTTATTAAGACTATCAGATACAGCTAATAAAATACTAAGATATATAGAATGTAGTATTCCTTATGGTAGTGATATTATTTCTATAAATGTAGAAAAGTTTCTAAATGAGAGTTTAATAAAGAGTAGAACTTCTTATTATAAAGGTATCGAAGAGTTAATTAGATACGAATTTATTGCTAAAAGTGATAAGCTCAATAGGTTTTATATTAACCCATTTAGACTCTTTAAAGGCTGTAGATCAACAACTTACCCAACCCATCTACAAATAGTAAACACTCTCTAAATAAAAAAGCAAACAACCTATAAAAAATAAACACCCTTAATTTAATCTATTATTTATCCAATTCATAAATAATAAACCATTACACAGTATAAATCTAGTATAAATTGAATACAAGAAGATATGTCAGATAAACCGCAATCAACTATGATAGTTGAGGAGGTTCAAATCTCCCGAAAATCAAAAGTTTTTAAATACTACATTGTAACAACTGAATGTAATTTTTATGTTACACTAATGTCAAGCTTTATGTGTATATTCCCAACAATAAACTTTTGGCTACACAGATATATGCAGGCTCTAAGTAATAAATCATATAGTGGATATAATGTAGTAAAAGAAATTATTTATGGATGTATATCAATAATATTCTGGTGTATATTCTATTATTTAACATATTAAACTTAATCAAATGAAAATAGAAATTATTAACAAAGCTATGCTTTGCTGGGACGATGATGAATCTCTAGCTAGAGAATATCATGTATTAGCTAAGGTAACTGAATGTAATACAGAATATCCATTTAAAGTTATTTGCAATGAAAATACTTATCCTAATAATCCTGAATATGAGGGGCGGAGCGGGTGGGGAGGTCGCGCGGGGGAGAGTGGGTTTAAAAACGCTAAACCTTTACCACTTATCAAACCTAGAACCATTGAAGATGGTTTGGAGAAAGGTGATGTTATTGTAAAAATTAACACCCGTAATATAAGAAAAGTATTAGGAATTTATGGCAAAGAAATCTTTTTATGTGCTGTAAATATGCCTGGTACAGCCATCACCTGTTGTTATACACTGGAGAAGTTAATTTCACTCGGATATACATTGCTACAACCAGAACATCTAAAGGAAGAGTAGAATTAACTATCCAAGACGTTTCAGAAGTAAAAGATAAAGGAATTGATCCTAGTTTAATTAGAATTAAAGAATAATATAGTAACCAACAAAATCGAATAAACAGAGTATGGACGGTAGTCATGGATTACTACTCAAACAGTTAGCTACTGTACGTTTAGCAGATTGAATGATAACACATAATAATGGTATAAAGTAGCACACTTCCCTCTCGTGGTAGGAGTCTTATCTGAGATGATAATATTTATGTGTTTATCATTCCAACTTAGCAGTTGGTTGTTGGTTATTTTAAAATATTAAAGATAATTATTAATAACAATCTAAAACTTAAACCCTATTCTACAACCAGGGGAAACACGTAGATGCAATGAAGAATCAGTGGTTGAATGTTAAGACATAAAGACTTAACTGATTGTTATTAATGACTAAGTTGTGATGTTAATCAACGTATTATAGGTAGTCTTCCTATATAGTTTATACTTTGCTAGTTACAATGTTTGGTAACTCAGATAAATGTTAAGAGAATACAGGTGGCGAAATAAGACGCAGCCTCTAATCGGTAACACCGTGAAAAACCTGGTATGGTAAGGAGGATATGTCCATATTGTATAGATATGTAAAGATCTATTCTGTATATAAACTCTTAATAACTAAAGTAATGCTAAAGTACGTGGGTATGGAAGAGTAAACCTCCACAAATCAGGATACGTTAAAGCCTGTTGAAATACCTGAACCAAGAATTTATTCCTTTATGTCTTGGTGAGGAGCAAAGGAATGTAGTCATTACTAGTAGCAACTGTTCTTGTGAAAATTTTGATGAAAATATATAGAAACTTCTTCATATAAAAAACAACTAACTATTCAGAAAAAAGAAGCTGGATGAACAAATAGTTAGTTATTTTAAAATATTAAAACTTAGAAATCATGGGAGAAATAGCTGAAATGATGCTTGAGGGGATATTAGATGAGCAAACAGGTGAGTATATTGGTGAACCTTGTGGTTATCCAAGAACTAAACAAAAAAGATATTATAACTCAATACCTGATACTCCATCAGAAAAAAATATTAGAAAAGTAAGAAAAGAGCTTGCTATTCTAATTAAGCAAAAACAAAACGAATATCAAAATAACAATAGCAATATTATAGTGGATTGTTGTAGAAGATATATTAATCTTAAATATGGTTCTGGGTGGAGAGAAAGAGGTCTATATGTTAATGATGAAAATCAATGGAAAGAACATCTTAATCAATACAAAAACCCTGAATTTGATTGGGATTATGAATTGACAAAACATTTAACACGGTAGGATTAATATCCTACATAGGATTTAATAAGTATAGAACATCTAAAGGACAACCTCACATAGTTTCAGCTCCAACACAAGCATTAGTTCAGGCATGGTTAAGAGAAGAACATGATATTTATACAATGGAGCGTAAAACCCACACATCGTTTTTACGTGGGTGGGATGTAAGCGACAAACGCTAACCTTGTGAGAGGATATACTCACGAATGGTATCAGGAGAAGCCTCGCCTATTGAGCAAACAAAATA
>Ga0172381_10001386_pt1:5000-28789 | contig 28789 bp, 22 predicted proteins | sample Leawel6488metaG_FD_119754 | JGI IMG/M metagenome (GOLD analysis project Ga0172381, IMG submission 119754) | Leachate microbial communities from a municipal landfill in Southern Ontario, Canada - Leachate well 64-88 metaG | ecosystem: Engineered > Solid waste > Landfill > Unclassified... | reverse complement strand
TCTGTTCTCCAGAATAACGGGGAGTTGTGTCGGCTCAAAGGAGGCGATGCAATCGAAGTGGCTGAAGTGGGGCCACTGCTGGCAGAAAGGAATCCTCGTCCTTCAGGGCGAGGAGGATGTCAATGTCCGCTATCACCAGGGTCGGCAAAGGCCGTAGGGCTGCTCAGGATGATACTTCGTGAAACGTGGTAATTGTTCAAAACCTAGAATCAAAGGGATACGGCTGATCCAGGATGATACTTTTTTGTCAGTGAACAGGAGCTGGACCTGCTTGACAGACGCGTCCGAAGGTACCGCGAATAATGCGGTTATGGCCATCGTATGCCGGTTCTCGGCGAGGCCGTGCTCACAGATGACTTGCGACCGTAGTATTCTCCATGGTCTGATGACGGTTAAATCTGGAAGCTGTCATTGGGATCGGCTAGAATATGTCTCATACTTAACGGGGTGAGAGTGGCGGAATTTCATTGTTTTATCTCATGTGGGGCGTCAGCAGAAAGGCAATAAATACAATAGGATAGGCTTGGCATCGAAGGCGCCACATAGGACAGAATGATGCAAACTGTCTATAGATTGATTTCCTCTTCATGACTACGTAAAAAGATGGCTTTTTTTCGCAACAGCACATGAGTTATCCTATGAATACAGAATGTTGGCGCTTTAGGCCATATCAAGGGTCAGCGGCATCCTAGGAATATCCCATAACAACTGCATAACAAGGAATACGCTTGATGACTCGCAAAGCCATCGCCGCCCTCAGCCTGATAACGCTCCTCTCAGGTTGTGCCATCAGTAACGTAAGCACTTCTCCTAGCCCCTTGGTTCAGGCCGAGCCACATACCCCTACGATCACCTCACAGGATCGCATCTTACGTTCCTATATGATGCAGGTGAACCAAATCGTCGCCGGTCAGGTCGGCAGAATTCGTGCGGAAAAGGAACGTGCAGCCATGGAAAAAGAAGGACATCCCGTAGCATTGCCTACAGGTGCCTGTCGGGCTGTGGCGGTAATTTTGGCCAATGGAACGGTGGTGCGAGCAGAACTCGCTGGATGTGCTTCAGAAGCCCTCGGCAAGATCGAATTGGCAGCTATTCACGCCGCTTCCCCTTTGCCGCCAACGCCATTTGGACATAATGCCAGCATCACCCTTAGAACTGTCGCCCCTAACCCCACTCCAGGGATCGGCGGGCAATAATACGAAGAATAAGGCAGAATGCTACATTGTGTCTCGCCGTCTATTTCAACGGGCAACCTCGACCAAAAGCCTAGTCAAGGTGATTACCCGCGTTACTTTTTCTGGGGCAACTGATTCAGGGTGTCGACCGCAGTAGCCCCAAATAATGCACCTACCCTCTCGCGAGGAATCCCCATCAGCGCCTGCTTTGGATGAGGCACCAGCGGCCTTGATTTTTTCTTTGGCAAGCACCACGTTCAGCTTGCTACATTCAACCGTTCGCTCTCTGTGCGAACCCCGTTACTTCATCAGGAGAGATAATGGCCGCCACCAAGGAAACCATGCAATTTCAAACTGAGATCAATCAGCTATTGCAGTTGATGATCCATTCGCTTTACTCCAACAAAGAGATCTTTCTGCGCGAGTTGATCTCCAATGCCTCTGACGCTTGCGACAAGCTACGTTTCGAGGCTTTGGCCGACCCTGCCCTCTTGACAGGTGACAGCGAACTCAAGGTAGAGGTGGACTTCGATCCCGAGGCCGGCACCATTACCGTGCGCGACAACGGTATTGGCATGAACCGCGACGAGGTGATTGCGAATATCGGCACTATCGCCAAATCCGGGACGCGAGAATTCTTTGAACGCCTCAGCGGCGATCAGACCAAAGACGCCAAGCTGATCGGCCAGTTCGGAGTAGGTTTTTATTCGGCATTCATCGTTGCAGATCGCGTCAGCCTGAACACTCGTCGCGCCGGCATGGAGGCCGAGCATGGCGTTCGCTGGGAGTCGGACGGTACCGGAACCTACACCCTGGAAACCCTGGATCTGCCCGCGCGCGGTACCGAAATCGTCTTGCACCTGCGCGACGAAGAACGCCAGGACCTGCTCAGCGCATGGCGCTTACGCGGCATCATCAACAAATATTCGGATCACATACCCCTGTCGATCCGTATGCGTAAAATAGGCGAAGGCGGCAAACCTGGTGACGAATGGGAAACGGTCAATAAGGCCTCCGCTCTCTGGCAACGATCCAAGTCCGAGATCAGCGACGACGAGTACAAGGAGTTTTATCGCTACGTCAGCCACGACTATGGCGACCCTCTGACCTGGAGCCACAACCATGTTGAAGGACGGCTGGAATACACCTCCTTACTCTTCATTCCTGCCAAAGCACCCTTTGATCTCTGGGATCACAACCATTCCCACGGTATCAAGCTCTATGTGCAGCGCGTCTTCATCATGGACGATGCCGAGCAGCTCCTTCCCCGCTATCTGCGCTTTGTGCGCGGTGTGATCGATTCCAGCGATTTGCCTCTTAACGTCTCCCGCGAGATTCTGCAAGGTAACCGAGTCATTGATCAGATGCGCTCCGGTTCGGTGAAACGAATACTGAGTCTCCTCGAGGAAATGGCCGGGAAAGAGCCCGAAAAATATCAGACGTTTTGGAATGAATTCGGACGAGTACTCAAGGAAGGACCGGGCGAGGATTACAGCAACCGCGAACAGATCGCCAGGCTGCTACGCTTCGCCAGCACCCACACGGACACGGACACGCAAAATGTATCGCTGGCCGATTACCTCGCGCGTATGGTCGAGGGTCAAGACAAGATTTACTACATCACTGCAGACTCCTTCCTTGCCGCCAAGAACAGCCCACAGCTGGAGTTGCTGCGCAAAAAAGGCATCGAAGTATTGCTGCTCAGTGATCGCGTAGACGAATGGCTGACCAGCCATCTGCCCGAATTTGAGGGTAAGGTACTGACATCCGCCGCCAAAGGTGCGCTTGACCTGGGCGCCATCGAAACCGAAGAAGAACGCAAATCGCAGGAAGAAACCGAAAAGGATGCGGAGGGTTTGGTGGAACGCATCAAAAACGCCTTAGGCGAGCGGGTGGAGGCTGTGCGCGTATCCCATCGTCTGACCAGTTCTCCGGCCTGCATCGTCCTGGGCGAGCGGGACATGGCCCTGTACATGCAGCAATTGCTCAAGCAGGCCGGTCACGAAATATCCAGCACCAAACCTGTCCTGGAGGTCAACCCCACCCATCCCATGCTGGCACGCATAGAAGGCGAAAAAGACGATACTCGCTTCGCCGAATGGTCAGCACTGCTGCTGGATCAAGCGATTCTGGCCGAGGGGGGGCAATTGGAAGATCCCGCCGGTTTCGTCGCCCGCATCAATCAGTTGATGCTTGCGCTGGCAGGCTGAGCTTGCTTCCCTAAAAACAGGAAATCCCCGGCTCTGCCGGGGTGACCGTTTTGTCCGTCAATATCTACCGGCTCATGGTCGCCGCCAGCAGGGGCCGCAACTCCTTGAGCGTTCTCGTATTGAGCACGTCTTTCATCTCCAGCCAGCCGCGCTGCGCCTGCTGCAAGCCAAAACGCAGGTTGTCGAAGTCGTGAATACTGTGGGCGTCAGAATTGACGGCCAGCAGCACCCCTTCTTCCTTGGCCGTCCGCGCATGGATATCGACGAGATCCAGCCGTTCGGGCTGAGCATTGATCTCCAGGAAGCATCCCCGCTCGCGCGCATGGCGGATGATGCGGGGCATGTCCACATCCATGGGTTCCCGGCTGCCGATGAGTCGCCCGCTGGGGTGAGCGAGGATGGTGAAATGGGGGCTGTCCATGGCCTTGAGGATGCGTGCGGTCTGTTTGCCCCTGGGCAGATCGAAGCGGTAATGCACGGCAGCCACCACCAGGTCCAGATCAGACAGGATGCCGTCGGGTAAATCCAGGCTGCCGTCTTCCAGGATATCTACCTCTATGCCCTTGAGGAGCGTGATACCATCGAGTTCGGTATTGAGGGCATCAATCTCGTCCATCTGCCGACGCAAACGCACCGGGTCGAGGCCATGGGCGATGGTCAGGTGGCGGCTGTGCTCGGTGATAGCCAGATATTCCAGACCCGCAGCCCGGGCCGCCGCAGCCATGTCTTGCATACTATGGTGGCCATCGCTGGCCTTGCTGTGGGCGTGAAGGTCACCGCGTAAATCGCCCATCGCCACCAGTTTCGGCAGATGTCCGGCGCGGGCGGCCTGGATCTCGCCGCGGTTCTCCCGCAATTCCGGTTCGATATAGGGCAGGCCGACAGCGGCGTAGACCGACTCTTCCGTATCGCCGGCAATCCGTTCTTTCCCGCGAAAAAGCCCATATTCGTTGACTTTCAGACCCATATCCTGACCCATGCGGCGGATGGCGATATTGTGGGACTTAGAGCCGGTAAAATAATGCAGGGCGGCACCATAGGCGGATTCGTCCACGGCGCGCAGGTCCACCTGGAGCTTGTTTCGCAGGATCACGGTGGCCCGGGTGGTACCCTGGGAGAACACTTCCGCCACATCCTCATAGGCGGTGAAGCGCTCCATGATCGGGCTGTCCGCAGCGACCGTAGCCAGTATATCCAGGTCGCCCACCGTATCCCTGCCGCGTCGGAAGCTGCCGGCCACCACCACCCGTCGCACGCCGGGTACGTTCTGCAGATAGCGGACCAGGGCGGCGGCATACGGGGCGGCGACGGCGATGGGAAAACGGGGAACGGCGGCGATCTGGGCCTGGAGGGCTTCCAGGATGCGCGCTTCGGTTTTCTCGCCAAAACCGGGGACGCTGCGAATGCGCCCCTCTCTGGCGGCGCGAGTGAGCTGGTCCACGGTTTCCACGTCCAGTTCGTGCCAAAGTGCCTTGACCCGCTTGGGTCCAAGACCCGGTACCTTGAGCAGCTCCGTCAGCGCTGGCGGGGTCTGTTTTTCCAGTTTTTCGAGGAAGGAGCAGTGTCCCGTGGTGACGATCTCGATAATTTTTTTGGCTAGATCCTCGCCGATGCCGGGCAGCTCGGTGAGGTCCTCTCCAGCCTCCACCATGGTCTTGAGGTCGCTGCTCAGCCCCAGCACGAGGCGGGCGGCGGTGCGGTATGCCCGCACCCGGAAGGGGTTGGCGTCCTCGATCTCCAAAAGATCAGCGATTTCGTCAAATGCGCGCGCGATGTCGGGGTTGAGAACGGGCATGGCTTACGGATGCGGCGGTTTTTGTGGTAGCGGTGTTTTGCGCAAAATCTCCAGCACCTCTTCGTCCTTGACTTCCCGGAAATCCGTAAAGAACTCTCCTACCGCATGAAACGGCTCCGGGGCCGACAGGTAAACCAGATCATCTGCGAGGGGATGCAAGCGCGCGATGGTGTCGGGAGGGGCCACGGCAAAGGCGGCGATCAGGCGTGCGGGCCGCTGCTGGCGAAGGAGACGCAGTGCAGCCCCCAGAGTAGCGCCGGTGGCGACGCCGTCGTCAACCACAATGACGATCCGGCCACGGGGATCGATGGCCGGGTGAATCGGCGTGTATTGCGCCCGTCTCGCCTTGATCACCTCCAGTTGCCGGGCGGCTTCGTCGCGAATGTACTGCTCGCCGATGCCCAGGCGGCCGGCAATGGGATCCATCCATACCCGCCCGCTTTCATCGACGGCACCTACGGCATATTCGGGGTTGCCGGGCGCTCCGATTTTGCGTACCAGAACCACGTCAAGGTCACCGTGCAGCGCGTTGGCGATGATGCGCCCCATGGGCAGTGCCCCGCGAGGAATGGCGAGCACCAGGGGATCTTTGCCATCATAAGCGGCCAGGCTGCGCAGCAGTAATTCCGCTGCCGCTTCACGGTTGGCATAATGCGGGGGGTAGGTAGTCATGGTTGGAACCTCCTTAACCGCTCCAGCAAGTCCACCGCCAGCGCGGCACCTGCCATATCGATCTCCAGATCGCGGCTGAGGCGGCGGCTGAGGCGGGCGCGATAGAGATCGAGACTGCGGAAGCGCCAGTGCTGCGGGCCGCTGCCTTCGGGATGAATGACACCGTAATGCACCAGTTGCACGGCTTCGCCCTCGGCGCAGTGGAGCAGGGTGCAAAAGTGCGGAAAATCGAAGCAGAAATCGCCCTCTTCCAGCAACTCCGCTTCGATGACGGTGATCGGTGGTGAAACCATGGCGCATTCTCCTCGGTCTTCTGGTCAGCGGCGGGGATGGAAGTCGGACATCTCTGCCAGTTGGTTCCACAGGGCTTTTTCCGGTTCGCTGATTTTTTTGGGGACGACAATCTGGATTACGGCATACAAATCTCCAGGTGGTTTACTGCCGGCGCCTGGCAATCCCTTTTGACTGAGCCGCAGCTTCTGCCCGCTGGTGCTGCCGGCCGGAATCTTCATGCGCACGTCGCCATCCAGGGTGGGAACTTCGACGCTGGCGCCGAGCACCGCCTCCCACGGAGTGATGTGCAGGTCATGATATAAATCACTGCCCTCTATCCGAAACCTGGGGTGAGGCTGAAACTGGATGTGCAGGTACAGATCCCCATTGGGACCGCCACCCATACCCGGCGCACCCTGCCCGGCCATACGTAGTCGCTGTCCTTCGCGGATGCCTTTGGGGATCTTGACGGTCAGGCGCCGCGCTTCACGGCGCATACGGCCATCGGGGCCCATGGTGGGTACTTCCAGGCTGATCTCACGCTGGGCGCCGCGGGCCGCATCCTCCAGGCTGACGCGGATCTTGGCCTCGCTATCTTCGCCCTGGCTGCGGAATCCGCCCGCCCCGCCGCTACCGAAGCCACCACCCTGCTGCTGGCGGAATATGGACTCGAAAAAGTCGCTGAACCCGCCGCCACCCCCGCCAAAGCCACCCCCGGCCTGCTGACCCCAACCGGGCGGGGGCCGGAACTCCTGGCCGGCGCGCCAGTTGCTGCCCAACTGGTCATAGGCGGCGCGTTTCTCCGGATCCTTGAGCACCTCATAGGCTTCCTGGAGGTCCTTGAAGCGTTCCTCCGCATCCCTTTCCTTGCTCACATCCGGGTGATATTTGCGCGCCATTTTGCGATAAGACGCTTTGATGGCATCGGCATCGGCGCTGCGTTCGACCCCCAGAATTTTGTAGTAGTCCTTGTATTCCAACTCGTCCCCCTTATCATTGGTTATAGCAGACAGCGGCCCGACTGCAAGTCTGCCTGCCACAATGCGGTCATTACGCCGCATTTTCAAGCCTGGGCGCGTGCGCGCAAGGAGTTGTCGTGTCTGAATGGTCTGCTCTCAATCCCCGCCAGATGGAGGCGGTAACCCTGCCGCCCGGTCCGGCGTTGGTGCTGGCGGGGGCAGGATCGGGAAAAACACGGGTGCTGACCAGCCGTATCGCCCACCTGCTGGAAGGCGACGTATACCCTGGCGCAATTCTTGCAGTGACCTTCACCAACAAGGCGGCGCGCGCTATGCGCGGGCGATTGGATGGCATGGTGGCCATGGACTTGCGGGCCTTGTGGATGGGCACCTTCCACGGTATCGCCCACCGCCTGTTGCGCATGCATCACGAAGCGCTGGGCCTGCCCGCAGACTTTCAGGTCCTGGATGCCGACGATAGCCAGCGCCTGCTGCGGCGGATCATGCGGGAAGCGCAGATGGATGAGAAGCAGTGGCCGCCGCGCGCCATGGCCGGGCGTATCGGCCGCTGGAAAGACGAGGGTTGGGGGCCGGAGCATCTGCAACAATATGAAGGTCCGGCGGCAGCGCCCTTCATTCCCATCTACAGCGCCTATGAAGCGGCTAAAAGGCGCTCCGGGCTGGTGGACTTCGGTGACCTGTTGCTCTACGCCCTGCGTCTCTGGGAATCGCCGGAAATCCTCGATCATTATCAGCGCCGTTTTCAGCATATTCTGGTGGACGAGTTTCAGGACACCAATGCGGTGCAATATGCCTGGTTGAAGGGACTGGCCCGGCATGGGCAGATTTTCGTGGTCGGCGATGACGACCAGTCCATTTATGCCTGGCGCGGTGCGCGAGTGGAGAATCTGCTCCGCTTCGGCGAAGACTTTGCCGGGGCACAGATGGTGCGGCTGGAGCAGAACTACCGTTCTACGGCACCCATCCTGCAGGCGGCGAATGCCGTTATCGCCCACAATCCCGATCGTCTCGGCAAAACCCTGTGGACGGCGGAGCCGGGCGGTGAGTCCATTCAACTCTACACCGCCTACAACGAATTCGACGAGGCGCGCTATGTGGTGGGCCGCGTTCAGCAATGGCTGGACGATGGTGGGCGGCGTGCGGACTGCGCCATCCTCTACCGCTCCAATGCCCAGTCGCGGGCCTTTGAAGAAGTGCTGGTGCGTGAAGGGATGCCCTATCGGGTCTATGGCGGCCTGCGCTTTTTTGAGCGAACGGAGATTAAGGATACGCTGGCCTATCTCCGCCTTACCGCCAACCGCCACGATGATGCGTCTTTCGAACGGGTGGTGAATGTGCCGGCGCGGGGCATTGGCGCGGTCAGTGTCGAGCGTCTGCGGAATCTGGCCCGCGAGCGCGGCCTCTCCCTCTGGCAGGCCGCCGGCGAACTCGGTCAGCCGAAAACCAGTGCGTTCCTCCATCTGGTGGATGATCTCGCCGCACGAACGGCGGAGGCGGATCTCGGCGAGCGGGTGGAGACGGTACTGGCCCGCACCGGCCTACGGGAGTGGCACGGTCGCGAGGGCGACCGCGCCGAAGGCCGCCTGGAGAATCTGGATGAGCTGATCAATGCGGCACGCGGCTATGCCCAGGACTGGTCCGCCGACCCCAATCTCGGTGATCTTGCGCCGCAACCGGGGAATATGCTCTCGGAGTTCCTGACCCATGCCGCCCTGGAAGCCGGGGATGGTGCCGGAGACGCCTGGGAGGACTGTGTGCAGTTGATGAGCCTGCACAGCGCCAAGGGCCTGGAGTTCCCGCTGGTGTTTCTGGTGGGGCTGGAAGAGGGGCTGTTTCCCCATCAGCGCTCTCTGGAAGACCCCCAGGGGCTGGCTGAGGAACGGCGCCTGTGTTATGTCGGCATGACCCGGGCCATGCGCCAGCTGGTCATCAGCCATGCCGAGAGCCGCCGCCTGCACGGCAGTGAGCGGATGACCATGCCCTCGCGCTTTCTGCGGGAGATTCCCCGGGAACTGCTGCGGGAGCTGAGGCCACGGGCACGGATCAGCCGACCAGTTATGCCAGTGCGAGTACAGGCACCGGAAATGCCCTATCCCCTGGGGTCGCGCCTCCAGCACCCGGTCTTTGGCGAGGGAATGGTGCTGGATTATGAGGCTGGCGGCCGCCAGGGCCGGATTCAGGTGCAGTTTGCCTCGGGAAGCAAGTGGTTGGCGCTGGGAGTGGTGGCTTTGGAGCGGTTACCTTAAAACAGGGAGTGGAGCGTGATGGAAATGAAACTACAGGGCGTTTTGTGCGTACTATTTCTGCTGTTTGCACCCGCTGTCTGGGCGTCGGTGAATATCAATACTGCGGATGCCACGGCGCTGGATGCGCTGCCGGGCATCGGTCCGGCCAAGGCCCAGGCGGTGCTGGAATACCGGCAGGCACACGGGCCTTTCAGGAGCGTGGATGAGCTCGCCAGTGTCCACGGTATCGGTCCCAGGCTCCTGGAGCGATTGCGCCCAGTGCTCAGTCTCGATGGCGCCACGACCTTGCCACAAACCGCAGCCAGACACACCGGCCATTCCCATACCGCCGTGCCGACCGGCGAGGAACGCGTTGTCCGACACGGCAGTCACGGGTACATCCTGGAAAGTGGTCCGCAGACGAATGCTTTCTCCCTGAAGGACTAAGCGATCTGCCTCAGTCCATCGGGCGGAAAATCCCCCAGATCGGTTCGCCCTGCCAGGCATGCAGGGCCGCCATGCCAACATGCCCGATCCAGTAGACCCAGACCACAGTGCCCAGGAATTCGTGCACGGGAACCAGTAGGTGCAGGGTGTCCCCCGGCGGGGTTCCGCTCTGGGGCAGGAAAAAGAAAATGACGGAGCCGATGACCCCTGTGCAGGTCACCGCCAGCAGTCCCAGACCATGCATCAGGCCGGCCAGCCCGCAACGGGGCCCGGTTGGCGGCAGACGGGCACGCAGCAGCGTGCGGGCATCCGCCAGGATGGGCGCCCACGGCCCTCTCCAAGGAAAGATCTCACGGCGGATCTGGGGTTCGCTGGCAATCCATAACCACTGCCAGAGAATGAACAGCACCGTCATCAGGCCAATCCAGGAATGGAGGCTGAAGAGGATGCCGCCGATACTGCTATAGTTGGCATGCTTCCAGTTGGGCTCCATCCACAGCGAGGACCAGAGCTGCCAGGTGACGCCAAAGGCAATCCCTGCATGCAGCCAACGGCCCTCCCGGGGCCAGATATTGCGGGGCGGTTTCGGGTTGGCTTCTGCACACAGGATCATTGGGCGACGCCTCCACGTCATAAACGGACCGGATTCAGGGTGGATCGGAGCACTCTAACCCAGGCAGGCCGGACCGCCAAGATGATGCTTGAATCCCGACCCCGGCAGGATTATAAGAACACTCTGATATCCTATAAACCGGGGCCCGCGCGAGCGTGAAGGGTCGCTTGATACCGGCTGGTGCACATAAGGGAGGGGCGCATGATCTGGCTGTACGTCATCAACACCTGCATCGCCGTAGGTATCGTCCTGGCCGTGCTCTTTCCGCGCCAGACCCAACGACTGCTGCGCTTGCTGGGTTTGTGGAACCTGGTCAGTTCGGTCGATACCATACGGTTTCAAAAAATCATGCAGAGTCTGGGAATCTTTCTGATGGTGGCGGCGGTTGCACTCTTCGCCTCGATCCTTGCCGGTGGTCATCCGCTGGATTGGGCCTTGCCCGCCAGCGAGGGCCTGTTCTTCGGGCTCGCGCTGGTGGTGCTCGCACACTGGTCGGGGAAGAAACCACCCGATGATCCATCGTGATACCCATGGCGTGTCTCTGAGCAGCATCCGGCAGGAGGCTAAGCGCCTCGCTGGCGCATGAGGAGAATCCGCCGGTATTCCTCCGGGTCTTTGCATTGCGTGATGGTCCCGGGGCGGCGAAAGTGCATGGCATCCAGGCGCAGGAGCCAGAAGCGCAGGGCCGCTGCGCGCAGCATTGGAAACCACAATATTTCCTCGCCGGCCTGCAGAGGTCGGGTAGCCACATAGGCATCCCACAACGCTGTAACCAATGCCCGGTCGAAACGGCCATCGGCTTCCGAGCACCAGGCATTGGCCACCACCGCCAGATCGTAAAGCCAAGCATCATCCCCAGCATAGTAAAAATCGATGGTGCCGGAGATCTGGCCGTTCTCGAACAGGACATTATCGGGAAAAAGATCCGCATGGACGACGCCACCGGGAAGATCCCTGCGATTCAGTGCGCTCTGATAGACAATTTCATCCGCAATCACGGCGTTGTTTTCCGGGCTCAAGTGCGGCACCAGGTATCTGGCCGTTTCCTGCCACCAGGGGAGTCCGGCGGGGTTGGGGTGCCGCTCCGGGAAGGCCTCTCCGGCCAGATGCATGCGCGCCAGCAAGGTGCCAAGCACGCCCATTTCGGCAACAGAGGGCGCCCGCCCCTCGATGGACGCACCACTCAGACGCTGCACGATGGCAGCGGGTTTGCCGCATAACGTACTGAGACTGTTTCCTGCGGTGGTGTGCACCGGGCGTGGGCAGGGAATGCCGCGTAGGCTCAGCCATTCGGTGAGATCCAGGAAATAAGGGATTTTATTACGCGGCAGACGCTCGAATATTGTCAGGACAAAATGCCCCTTTTCGGTGTCGAGGAAATAGTTGCTGTTCTCCACACCGGCGGAGATGCCGATCAGCGCGCGGGCGCCGCCGAGGTCATAATCTCTGAGAAATTGCGCGAGTTCGCCTTCGCTGACATTGGTATAAACAGACATAAACGGCACTTTCGCTCGGAGATGGGGAGGAACAGGGCAGAATCACCAGCGGAAAATAACCCAATGCGGCACACTCAGGTGTTCAGCCGCCGTCTGCGGCACTTCGGTAAAGCGGCCGGTGCCACCTTTGTCTTCCAGATAGTACGGTGGGAACGGTTTGGGTGGGATGACCTTGACCATATACACTTTGCCATTGACCTTATATTCCTCGATCCGGGAGCCTTTCGGCACCTTGATCTCGGCTTTGGGGCCGGTTTTGGCCTCGGGGGCCAGCGTCGGCAGATGCAGTTTTTGGAGATTGTCCGCAGCCCATGTGGAGAGGCTGGTGCCTAACGCAAAGCAGGTACCGACAACTAGGGCGAAGATACGTATGGACATGGTGATACTCCCTGGGGTCCTTAAAGGTTGAGAAGGGCCTCTGTCTCAGCGGCGGACGGCGCAAAGCCGCGTTTTTCATAGTGATTAAAAATGGCCGATACCACTTCGTCGGTGTCGTCGATAATGGTGATGAGATCGAGATCTTCCTGCCTGATGGTGCCTGCGGTGAGCATGGAGCCCCGCCACCAGTCGATCAGCCCTTTCCAGAAGCTGGACTCCACCAGGATGATGGGCATTTTGCGGGTCTTGCCCGTCTGGACCAGGGTCAGGCACTCGGCCAGTTCGTCCAGGGTTCCGAAACCGCCCGGCATCACCACGTAGGCGACCGCGTATTTTACGAACATGACCTTGCGTGAGTAGAAATGCTCGAAGGATATGGAGACATCCTGGTAAGGGTTGGTGTGTTGCTCATGGGGCAGTTCGATATTGAGCCCGATGCTGTAGCCCGTGCCGCGAAAGGCGCCCTTGTTGGCAGCTTCCATCACGCCGGGACCGCCGCCGCTGATAACGGAAAAACCGGCATTGGAGAGTTTCTCGGCAATTTCCTGGGCTTTCAGATACCAGGGATGTTCCGGCTCGATGCGGGCTGAACCGAAAATGCTGACACAGGGTTCGACATCGGCCAGCTTTTCGTAACCATGTACAAACTCAGCTATAATCTGAAAAATTTTCCAGGCTTCACGGGTGAGGCGCCCCTCGCCCTTGTCGCGCAGTTTTTCCGCATCGAGATGTGCCCGCATCCGTCGTTCCAGTGTCAATGGTGATAGTTTCTCGTATTATGACGGAAATCCGCGGAGAAGTCCCAGACCATGCCCCAAGATCCCCGTGTCCTCGTCGATGCCTCCAGCTTCCTCTATCGTGCCTTTCACGCGCTGCCTGACTTGCGCGCCCCGGACAATCTTCCGACCGGAGCCATTTACGGTGTCGCCAACATGCTCCGCCGCCTGCTGAAGGAGCATCCGAGTGACGAAATCATCGTCATATTCGACGCCCCCGGCGGGACGTTCCGGGACAGACTTTATCCTGAGTATAAGGCACACCGGCCCGCCATGCCGGAGGAGCTACGGGTCCAGGTTCCGCTGCTGCACGACTGGATCAGGGCTACCGGCTTGCCGCTCGTGATCGAGCCCGACGTGGAGGCGGATGACGTGATCGGCACCCTGGCCCGGGAGGCGGCGCCCGACCAGCAGGTGCTTATCGTCACCGGCGACAAGGATATGGCTCAATTGGTGAATTCGCGGGTGCGGCTTATCGACACCATGAAAGGTATCGAAACGGATGTGGCCGGGGTTGAGGAGCGCTTTGGTGTGCCGCCGGAGCGTATTGCCGACCTGCTGGCGCTGACCGGCGACAAGGTGGACAACATCCCCGGCGTGCCCGGCGTCGGGCCGAAAACGGCCGCCCGGTGGCTGACGCAATATAGCGATCTGGCCGGCGTGCTGGCCCACGCCGGCGACATCGGCGGCAAGGTGGGTGAGGCGCTGCGTGCCTCCGCACATTATCTGCCGTTGAGCCGCGATCTGGCGACCATTCGCTGTGATCTGACGCTGCCTGTCGCGACTTACGCCCGCCGGGCGGCGGATGTGGTCGCCCTGCGGGCGTTGGCGCAGCGCCTGGGTTTTCATGCCTGGCTCAGGGACCTGCCTGCGGACGATGCGGGGAAAGTGCCGGAAAAGCGGAGCAGTGATATAGATCGCGCCGCCTACCGGGCCATCACCACTGCGGAAGCGCTGGATACGCTGCTGTTTGCCCTGAAAGCGGCCGATGTGGTCGCTTTGGACACGGAAACCACGAGCCTCGATCCGCTGCATGCCGATCTGGTGGGGATTTCCTGCGCCTGGCAGGCCGGTGGCGACTATCAGGCTGTCTACGTTCCCGTTGGCCACCGCGACGCTGGTCCGCAACTGGATCGACAGACAGTCCTCACCGCCTTGCGCCCGTGGCTGGAAGACCCACAGGCCGCCAAGCTGGCCCAGAACGCTAAATACGATTGGCGGGTTTTCTGGCGACATGGTATCCACCCCGCCGGCCTGGCCCGCGACACGTTGCTGGAAAGCTACGTCTTAAACAGCAGTCACAACGGTCACGATCTAGACACCCTCGCCGAGCGCTACCTGCAACATCAGAACATCCGCTACGAAGAGGTGGTCGGCAAAGGCAAGTCAGCGCGTAATTTTGCCGATGTGCCGGTAGCGGAGGCGCTGCCCTACGCGGCGGAGGATGCCGATGTCTGTCTGCGTGTGGACGCGCAGCTCTGGCCGCGGTTCGCCAGCGAACCGGGCTTGCGGCGCGTGTTGATGGAAATAGAAATGCCGCTGGTGCTGGTGCTGGCGCGTATGGAAGAAGCGGGTGTCAAAATCGATCGTGCCCAGCTCGAAGTGCTGAGCACGGAACTGCGTAAAGACATGGCGGACTGTGAACAGAAGGCCTTTGTTCTGGCGGGGCAGTCCTTCAACCTCAACTCCCCCAAGCAGATCCAGGAAGTTCTCTTCGACAAGATGCGGTTGCCGGTACTCAAGAAAACCCCCGGCGGTCAGCCGTCGACCAATGAAGACGTGCTCGCCCAGCTCGCGGTTCACGCCGATCTGCCGCGCCTGATTCTTGATTATCGTGGCATGGCCAAGCTCAAAAACACCTATGCGGATGCACTGCCGCAGATGATCAACCCCGACACCGGCCGGGTCCATACCCATTTTCAGCAGGCGGTCGCGGCCACCGGACGCCTCTCCTCCAACGATCCGAATCTGCAAAATATCCCGGTGCGTACCGAACAGGGTCGGCGTATCCGCCAGGCTTTTGTCGCCGAGAATGGGCACTGGCTGCTGAGCGCCGATTACTCACAGATCGAACTGCGTATCCTGGCCCATCTCTCCGGGGATGCACGCCTATTGCAAGCCTTTGCGGAAGGCGAGGACATTCATGCGGTTACAGCTGCCGAGGTCTTTGATCTGGCCCCGGAAGATGTGGATAGTGCCGCACGTCGTGCCGCCAAGGCGATCAACTTCGGTCTGATTTACGGGCAGACGCCCTACGGCCTCGCGCAACAGTTGGGCATTGATCAGGCGGCCGCGCGACAGTACATGGATCGTTACTTTGAGCGCTATCGGGGTGTTCTCGAATATATGGAGCAGACTCGTGCCCTGGCGAAAAAGCAGGGTTATGTGGAGACGCTCTTTGGCCGCCGTCTGTATGTACCGGAAATTCGCTCCAGCAACCCGGCCCGGCGTAATTATGCCGAGCGTGCGGCCATTAACGCACCTATGCAGGGCACTGCGGCGGATCTCATCAAGATGGCGATGATTGCGGTGGATGCCTGGTTGCAGGAACAGCCCGAGCGTGGTCGGATGATTCTCCAGGTACATGACGAACTGATTTTGGAGGTGCCGGAGGCCGGCCTGGAGGCTGCGAAGTCGGCACTAAAGGCGCGTATGGAAGGTGTGGCGGAACTGGCGGTGCCGCTCCTCGTGGGGTTGGGTATCGGCAAGCACTGGGATGAAGCGCACGGCTGAACTCAGTCTTTCCCGGCAGTCTCCGTTCCGCTGCTGAAGCGGAACATTTTCATCACCGCATCGCTGTCCAGTTGTTCGCCGTTGAGGGCCATGGCCAACAGTTCCCCGCCCAGCACCTGGGGGGCGATGATCATGTCCGGCTGCACCCGGCGGACGCGTCCCAGATTTTTGCTATCGTTGACGGCAGCTACGGTTTTGGCGGAGCCCTCCATTTCTTTGACCGCCAGCACCACAAAGGCGTTTTCCGAGTCGTCGGCCCGTAGGGCAAGTACCGCCGCCGCCTGGTCGGCTCCGGCACTGCGCAGCACGTCCGTGTCGCTGGAGTCGCCGATAACGAGATCTTCCGGCGGATAGATGGAGTCATCAGGCTGATGCCCCATAACCATTACCACGGGTAGATTGCGACTCTTGAGTTCGCGATAGCTGTTGCGCGCCAGCGGGGTGTCGCCCGCAATAATATAATGGCCTTTGCGAATCATGTGGCGCTTTTCTCCTTGCAGGGCGGATTGCAGGCGGTTGTTCACTGCCGGAACGATAATGGCCGAAAGCGACGTGGCAAATACCGTTATCCCCAGCACGATTAAAGATACCACAAAAAGCCGCGCTTCGTTGCTGACCGGCAGGATATCGCCGTAGCCCACGGTAGCCATGGTGACCACCGAAAAATACAGCGCTGTGGACAGGCTATGAATCTGCGGTCTGAACCCGTTCCCCAGAATATATGCGCCAAAGACGCCGTAGCTCATGACCATGATGGCGCCGACCAACGCAAACAGCGTGCCGGTGGCCAGACTGCTGCGGTTAAAACGGCCGCGAAATATCCAGAGGAAAAAGACCAGCGCGGCATTATAATAGAGCAGCACGGAAATCTGCTGAGGATGGCGGTAAATTCCAAAGGCGAGGATGGCTGTCGCCATGGCCAGGACGAGGGCCCAGGCAAAACGGGAGCGGAAGACCAGTCCCAGGGACATGATCAGCAACACCACGCCCGCAGCACCCTGGGGAACGCCGCGAAAGGCATCCAGCACAAAGCTGTGCGAGACATCCGCCAGACTGCCGGCGTAGCTCAGACCCAGCAGATGCTCCAGCGCCGGGAGGGTATTGAATATCCCCAAAAAACCTACTGCCGCGGCGATGAGGAATTGCGGGTACCAGTCCTCCAGGTGGAGGACGTTCGCCCAGTGCTGCCGGCGCGCGCGCCAGCGGGCACGCCGGTCTGGCCGTAAAACGTGCCAGGGATGGTGTTCACTGAACTTTTTTGGCACGCGTCACTCCAAGGCTATAGATGACCGTTGGTTGTCTGGGTCCGGTCTACCCTCCCTGACCGGATCATGAGTTCTCCCCTCCCTTTGAGAACTCGCTATTAGCCCCGGCTTCGGCTGGGGTTTCTTTTTCTGCATCCGGTGTGAGCCATCTTGCTATACGTTCATGCAACTCATCTATACCCAACCCCGACTGGGCAGAAAATAGCTGCATGGCGACCCCCTGCAATTCCGGAATCCGCCGCAAGCGGGCCATTTCCTGAGTCGCCGCACCGCGGCTGAGTTTGTCTGCTTTGTTGAGCAAGACATGCACCGGTCTACCGCAGCCCTCCGCGAAGGCAATGAGGTCGGCATCGTGGGCAGTATAGGGGTGGCGGATATCCATGACCAGGATCAATCCGCGCAAGCTGCCGCGCCGCCGTAGATATTGTTCCAGCAGTGGTCCCCAGGAGCGCCGCAGTGCCTCGGGAACCTTGGCGTACCCGTAGCCGGGCAGGTCCACGAGGCGTTGCCCCGGATCGAGATCGAAAATATTGATGGCCTGGGTACGGCCCGGGGTGCGGCTGACCCGCGCCAGTGCCCGGCGCTCGGTCAGCATATTGAGGGTGGATGACTTGCCGACATTGGAACGGCCGGCAATGGCCACTTCGGCGCCATCATCGGCGGGCAACTGGCCAGCCTGGGTCACACTCAGGCGATAGGCCGCCCGCCGTAGCGGCGCGAAACGAAAGGAATTGTGGTTGGTATGGTCCATGCCCAGAGCATAGTCGCCATGCGCCTTGTCTGGCAATCGAAAGCCGTAAGCGGCCCGATATGATGGTGGCCGCCGGTGTCGCCTGACCATGTCCGGCGACGGACAGCGCCACCGGCTACGCGGTTTGGTCGCGGTCCTCCGCCCGGTTAAAAAACCGCTGGAAAAAGTATAGATAAGCGCCTTGCAGCGCCCCCGCAATCAAAAAAGGCGTTACCAGCATCTCTGCCTGAAAGAACAGGGCGGTAATGGTCGGGCCGATGGTGCGCGGTGCCTGTACAGACAGGCTGTTCACCGTCGCGGCCAGGCCACGTTGGCTCTTGTCCACCAGACCCAGAAAGAGGGCCTGCCGTGAGCCTATGCTCCCCTGATTCAAGGCCGCGCGGGCGATAAAGAGCAGCATCGCCACCCAGAAAAACGGTGCAAACGGCAGAGCCAGCAGCAGCGCCAGCCCGAGCAGACGCATACGTAAAACCGTTCCGACTAGGCCAAAGCGCCGAATGAGGCGCAGACCGATCAGCGACATGAAAGCGGCACTGACGAAGGCGAGGGCCATCGCGCCACCAATCGCCGCGGGCCCCACCCCAAAGCGCAGGTGAAACCAGTACGCCATCAACGGTCCCACCATGCCAATTCCCAGACCATTCAGCGCATTAATAGAGCCAAAAGTCAGCAACACCCGCCAGATGGGCTGGCGCAGCTCCGGAGGAGCAGTCTGTATCTGCTCACTTTGCACTGCGGGTGCCGTATCGGCCGTCGATTCTTTTGCCGCACCCAAAAACAGCAGACAGATAAGCGAACCCAGCAAGACAACCAGGAAGAGCAGTCTGTAGGCCTCGGTACCCGGCAATACTCCCGCTAGTATGCCGGGTAAGACTGCCAGCGTGGCGCCGGCGGCCATCCCCAGGAGCCCGATGCTGGTATTCAAATGGAACACCTGTCCCCATTGCCCGCGGGTTACACTCCGGGACATCCAGGATTGCTCCGCTGGTGCGAAGGGCCCTGCCCCGCCGTTGGCGCCGCGACCGAACCCGCCCAATACGGCTGCCAGAGTGAGCCAGACGGGCTGGGCAGTACTCAGCGCGATGGACGCCGCGATGAGCTGAACTGCCTCGTAGCCCAGCAGAAAGCCTTTGGCACCAAAGTGATCGCTCAGGGGGCCCACCAGCAGTGTCGCTACAGCGCCGACCAGCAGGCTGGCCGAGTACAGGACGCCAATAGCCAATGCCGACCAATGCAGGGCATGCAGATAGAGTGCAAAGTCGACGACCAGCGCACCCTGCCCCACGCTGCGCGCGGCGCGTGCGCCCATCAGCAGTCGCGCAGTACGGGGGATCCCCTTCAGCAAGGGGGGTGTCGTTCAGGCAGGGGCGGAGTCAATGTGCTGGCTGTGCCGTATGATGCGATTGTGCTCGTCTACATATACCAGTTGCGGCCGGAAACCGGCCACGGCATCTGCGGTGACCTGTGCGTAGGCGGCGATGATCAGCACATCTCCCAGGGACACCCTGCGCGCCGCCGCACCATTGACCGAGATGATACCCGACCCCGCTGACGCGCTGATCGCATAGGTACTGAATCGGTCACCGTTATTCACATCGTAAATGTGTATCTGCTCATAAGGATGAATGCCCGCCGCAGCCAACAGGTCGCTGTCGATCGCACAGGAACCCTCGTATTCCAGTTCGACAGCCGTGACCCGCACCCGATGCAGTTTGCCCTTCAGGAGGGTTAACAGAATCATCGCCGACCCTCTTCCCGGGGCGGGCGGCTGGTCAGCCGGTTTGCCCTCCGGGCGACAGACGCCAGGGCAACCGGCATCCCTGCCCCAATCACCATTTTTCCCAGAAGATGTAACATGACGCCATGCTCCCAATACGACGCGATCTGCTTAGTTTACTACCAGCATGGCCTGTGGGGGAATCTTCGCAGACTGCGGGGTTCTATACTTGGGAAAACGTAAAAGATATCAGGATAACGGAATATGCCGGAAAACACCTGTAGCGGACTGGGTAGTGATGAAGCGCGGCAACGACTTGCCCAATATGGTCCCAATGCAGTCACCGAAGAAAAACCCAAAAACTGGCTGCTCTTTCTCCACAAGTTCTGGGCACCGGTACCCTGGATGCTGGAAGGCACCCTGATTCTGGAAGCCATATTGGGTAGGTGGCCAGAAGCGGTCATCATCACTTTGCTCCTCATTTTTAATGGAGTGCTCGGTTTCAGCCAGGAGCGCAAGGCGCAGGGCGCGCTGGAACTGCTGAAAGAGCGACTGCGGATTCAGGCCCGCGCCTGTCGCGATGGACAATGGCAAAGTATCCCGGCCGCCGACCTTGTGCCGGGCGATCTGGTTCATGTGCGGGTCGGGGATATGGTTCCCGCCGATCTGCGTCTCAGCGATGGCGGCATATTGGTGGACCAATCCGCCCTGACGGGGGAATCCATGCCCGTGGAGCGGGCGGCGGGCGACACCCTTTATTCCGCCTCGGTCGTCCGTCGCGGCGAAGCTTCCGGGGAAGTTACGGCCACGGGAGCCAAAAGTTATTTTGGCAAGACCGCTGAACTGGTGCGCGGCGCCGGTGCCAAAAGTCACCTGGAAGAACTGGTTCTCTCCATCGTCCGTTATCTGGTAATGATGGACGTCATTCTCGTCGCCGCGATCCTGATTTACGCAGCCGCCAGCCACGTCTCTCTTGCGGAAATATTGCCTTTTGCGCTCATCCTGCTGGTTGCTTCGGTACCAGTGGCGCTGCCCGCCACTTTCACCCTGGCTACGGCCATCTCCTCCCTGCATCTGGTGCACCGGGGTGTGCTGGTCACCCGCCTGGCCGCCGTGGAAGACGCCGCTGCCATGAGCGACCTCTGTAGTGACAAAACCGGCACTCTCACCCAGAACCGTCTCAGCCTCCGTCAGGCAAAGGGTTGGCCTGGCGTGGAAGAGGCGGAGCTTCTGAAGATGGCGGCCATCGCCAGTGACAGCGCCACTCAGGATCCCATTGATCTCGCCATTCTCCAGGCGTCGGTAGCGCAGACCCCACACCTCCCTGATCGTCAGCAGTTCGTGCCTTTTGATCCCGCTACCAAGCGTTCGGAGGGGGTTTTCATGCAGGACGGCGCATCCTGGCGCGCACTCAAAGGCTCACCCCAGATCATCGCCAAACTCTGCGGCAATACGGACTGGGAACAGGCGACAACGGATCTCGCCGCAGGTGGCGCAAGGGTGCTCGCCGTGGCAGCGGGACCGGATGGCCAACCACGATTTTTCGGTCTGCTTGCGCTCGCTGACCCGATCCGCCCGGATGCGGCCCAAGTCGTGCAACAATTGCAGGAACTGGGCGTACAGGTGCGCATGGTCACCGGCGATAGTCCGCAGACCGCAAAAAATGTTGCCACAGCGCTGGGTATCATGGGCAGTGTTTGTGACGGCAATGCCCTGACTGAGGACTGTGGCGTGTATGCCGGGGTTTTCCCCGCGGATAAGTTCCATCTGGTGCAAGGTTTGCAGAAAAAAGGCCGGATCGTCGGAATGACGGGCGACGGGGTCAACGACGCCCCCGCCCTCAAACAGGCAGAGATGGGCGTGGCCGTGGAAAGCGCCACCGATGTTGCCAAGGCGGCGGCCAGCCTCGTGCTCACCACGCCCGGTCTGCAGGGGGTGCTTGATGCGGTGGTCACCGGTCGGCGCGTCTATCAGCGCATGCTCACCTATACCCTCAATAAAATTGTCAAAGTCTTTCAGGTCGCCCTGTTCCTGAGCCTGGGCTTCCTGCTGTTCCGCAGCTTTGTGGTTACCCCGCTGCTGGTTCTTCTGCTGCTCTTTGCCAACGATTTCGTGACCATGTCCCTGGCGGAGGACAACGTGCGTCCCTCGCCAAAACCGGATCGTTGGGACATACATACCCTGGTATTTTCCTCGCTGGTCGTTGCCTTCGCCTGGCTGATTTATATCTTCGCCGTGTATGGGGTGGGCCGGTCGCTGGGGCTGCCGTTGGCATCCGTGCAGACCCTGGATTTCCTTGGACTGGTATTTTCCGGCCTGGCCAATGTCTTTTTGGTGCGGGAGCGCGGCCATCTCTGGGCGTCCGTCCCCGGTGGCTTCCTGCTCTGGGCCAGTCTCGTGGATATTCTGGTGGTGGGTGGGCTGGCTGCGATGGGTTGGTGGATGGCGCCCTTACCGATACCGCTTATCGCCGGCCTGCTCCTGGCGACGATGGTCTACACCCTGATCCTCGACCAGATCAAGGTGCCTTTGTTGCGGCGACTAACCAGTGCCTGACGGTGACCCATGGCGCCAATCAATCCCGGTGTCGGCAAAGAGCATTCAGCCGGAAGCCCGCCAATGCTAATATGCAGCCTCTTCACAAAACACCGGCCAATTTATGACTATGAAGCATCAGGATGCATTCGAACAAATCGCGCTTGGCACCGTCGACATGCTGCCCGAAGGCGAAATGCTGGCGCGGCTCGCAGCGGCGCAGCGCGATAACAGCCCCCTACGGATCAAGCTGGGCATGGATCCCACCGCCCCGGATCTGCACCTGGGGCATACAGTGCTACTCCATAAGGCCCGTCAATTCCAGGATCTCGGCCATCACCTGCTGTTCGTTATCGGCGACTTTACCGCCATGATCGGCGACCCCACGGGCAAGAGCGTTACCCGTAAAGCGTTGAGTCGCGAAGAGGTGGTGGCCAATGCCGCGACTTATCGGCGCCAGATATTCAAGATACTGGACCCCGAGCGTACCGAAGTGATGTTCAACTCGGAGTGGTTGGGCGCCCTGCGTCCCGAGGAGCTGATCCAGATTGCCGCGCGTTATACCGTGGCGCGCATGCTGGAACGCGATGACTTCAACAAGCGTTACAGTGCGAATCAGCCCATCGCCATTCACGAGTTTCTCTATCCTTTGCTACAAGGCTATGACTCGGTCGCTATCAAAGCGGACGTGGAACTGGGCGGCACGGACCAGCGCTTCAACCTGCTGGTGGGCCGGGAATTACAACGTGAGTATGGCCAGAAACCGCAGTTGGTGCTCACCATGCCCATTCTCGAGGGTCTGGACGGCGTGCAAAAGATGTCCAAATCCCTGGGCAATTTCATCGCGGTCGAAGACCCGCCCGCAGAGATGTTCGGCAAGATCATGTCTATCTCGGACTTCCTGATGTGGCGTTACTACGCGTTACTTTCCCGTGTGCCTGCGGTAGAGCAGGCGCGCCTGCAGAAAGAGGCGGCCAGTGGGGCGCGCAATCCGCGCGATATCAAGCTGGATCTGGCTGGTGAGTTGGTGCGTCGTTTTCATGGCACCGCGGCGGCTCAGGAAGCGCATATCGCCTTCCTTGCCCGGTTTCAGCGCCATGAAACTCCGGAAGATCTGCCGCTGCAAGCCATAAAGCTGTCCGACGCCCCTCGCCTCAGTCAGCTATTGGTGCAGGTACACCTTGCTGCCAGCACCAGCGAGGCCATGCGTAAGATGAAGGAGGGCGCTGTGCGGGTCGATGGCGAACGGGTTGTCGACCCTGCGACAATTCTGGCTCTGGATGCGGTATATCTGCTGCAATTTGGTAAACGGCACTTCGCCCGCGTCGCTCTGCAAAGAGGCGAATGACGCTCTAATTGCTGGCTCCATATGGGATGGTGCTACATAACCATGGTGCGAGGGCAGGAAAATCGAAATTGGCTGTTGACACCCTTCGGGACCTCCGTATAATGCGCCCTCACGACGCGGCGCTGAGCCGCACCGGACTCCGGTCCGAATTGTTCTTTCCCAGCCGAGTGGAGATGTGTGGGGTTTAGGCCCAGGGGGATTATGGTGCGCGTAAGTGCGGATAATCTCCTGAGCAGTATTGTTTTAATGGATTGAACTTAAGAGTTTGATCCTGGCTCAGATTGAACGCTGGCGGCATGCCTAACACATGCAAGTCGAACGGTAACAGGTCTTCGGATGCTGACGAGTGGCGGACGGGTGAGTAATGCGTAGGAATCTGTCTTTTAGTGGGGGACAACCC
>Ga0172381_10001384_pt1 | contig 28808 bp, 47 predicted proteins | sample Leawel6488metaG_FD_119754 | JGI IMG/M metagenome (GOLD analysis project Ga0172381, IMG submission 119754) | Leachate microbial communities from a municipal landfill in Southern Ontario, Canada - Leachate well 64-88 metaG | ecosystem: Engineered > Solid waste > Landfill > Unclassified | place... | reverse complement strand
GGGGGCGATAAGCCATTTCCTCTAAAATATCAGCCAAGTGCCACAATAGAACACCAACAGCAGTATAGCCAAGTAGCGCCACAACAGGGTGTATCTGATACCGCTCAACCAACTGAAAGGATTTCTGAATAATAGGCACACCTATTATCACACCAGTTGAAATACCAGCAATCGTTACTATTATTCTTTTCCTTTTACTCATATTGCTCATTACCTTTTTATTAAACCCCCTTCCATTATCTTAGCCTGAATAGACTAGATATACTGCTGGCTGTACTCCCTATAACACTTACCGCCAAAGAGACTAACCCATAGAATGTGCCTATACTAATAGGCATCAATAATACCCATCTTACTATTGCAAGATGCCCTGTAAACATAGCATAATTCCACCAGAACATTTCAGGAATTACAAAAATAAACTCACGCCACGAAAATAAACGTTCTAGCAATGCTATAGGGTCATCGGATGAGCCATATTGCCCCCCCAGATATTGCATTTCACAAACACCTGCAATCATACTGCCCACCACAAAAAGAACAACAAAACCTACTATCCACTTTGTACTCACGTCCTTAATACCCCCTGATTTATACCGATAGCTATTAAGATAACAATAGTCATTAATAATATCCAGCCAGGGACTAACCACTGCGATGATGCAATAGCCATAAGGAATATCATCACTACGCCCGACGCCATCATATTCTGCCTCTTAGCGTATACGACAAATGCGCCGGTCATAGGTACTAACACCCCGATAATCATCCAGCCCGTTGTGCGGGGCATCCCCAACCCGTCAATAATATCGTTTGTCGTGCCGTAAACCGGCTCGAAGTTGGACATAGTGGTATAATCAACCTCTAAGAACCAGTTGGTCGGCTCGCTGGGGACATCCAGGCTCACATCAGCCGACGTGCCCGCTAATGTCGTTGCTAATAAATTGACGGCATCGCTGTAACTGCCGCCGCTTTCGCTCCACGCCGTATAATAGACTATCCGCCCACTGGCAAGCCCCGTATGGCTGACGCTAGAGCCGGAGCTTGAATATAATTCAGTCCCTTCGTCAACTGCTGCCGGATAAGTGTCAAAGGCGTACCTTATCAGCGTTGTCGCTGCACCCGTGCCTTTAGTCCAGGTTAAATCTATACTTTCCGAAGTCGGGATAGACCGGAGATTGGTCGGCGCTGATAATGAAGCCTCAGTAACAAAATCTACCTCGTCGCTGGTGGTAGTGCCTGCCGTGTTTTTAGCTTGCACCCTGAAGTGATACGTTGTATCGGCTACCAGGCTGTCTATGTCTACATAAGGGTGTTCGCCCGACTCATATCCGTCAACCCAAGCCGTAACTGTATCGTATAATTCAAAATTCTCCGCCGTCTGTGTTTCGTCACCGTATCCGAACCTGATTTCACATTCCTCATTGCCGTCATTCGATAATGTGGAGTTTAGTCTGGCGGTTGTCTGCCCCACGTTAGAGGCTTCGTTGGCGACAACTTCGGGTGCGGTAATGATATAATAGGTTATCGTCAATACAGGGTCATAAGAAGTTCCCGCTTGGTCGGCTGTATACCAGAATAAATAGGTTGAACCTATGTCATTATCCAGGAACGGCGGGTTGTTGGCTACATCGTAATTTGCGTTTCTAATGCCGAATTTGGTCACCCCTGTCAGCGATATATGAGCCAACCCCGATGAATTAAGCGTAAACGTGTTATAACCGGACACTGACCAGTTGTTATAAGCGATAGCTGTTGAATATGCCGTTGTGCCGAAGTTAGTATAGAGATAATCGCCCGTTCCTATCGCCGTGCTGCTGGCAGTAGTGACCGAATAAATATTTACATTGGGCTGCCAGTTGTTTTCGTCTAGTTTGGAATATCCGTACAGTGACAGTGTGGCGGAGGTTATAGTGGCGTTATCGGGCAAAGTTGCCGTATTGAAGATAGCGATACCCCTTGAAAGGTATGTGTAATAGCTGGCTACGTCCTCATCTATCACGATACCCGTATACGCATTATCGTCATCGGCGTATGTCCCTGCGCTATTCCTGATTGTAGCCCAGGTGTACGTTTGAGTATCCCTTGCGACCGCCCCGTCTACCGAGCTGGACTCGGCGTGCGCATCGGGATAAAAGGTGGCGGTGGCGGCGTATACAGGCGTCACGTTATAATGCGTAGCTAAGCCCAATAGGGCTATCAGTGTAAAGGACGCAAGTATTTTAAATAATTTACCCACTTTTCCACCATAGAGACCAAACGATTGATATTACCGCCGTTATCCCTATTATAGCAATAATTCCAATATCTACAACCCTTAACGCCCCTGCCAGAATAATGAACGGGAAGGATAAGGCTAATCCCGCCGTTGTATGCCCCGAGGCAAAAGTAAACACCGCCACACCGACATAGCAAAAGAGTATGCCTACGCCTAACACCGTGTCGGCATCCATACCGAATATATCGCTAGCATCCTCAGCCACATTCTCAAGCTGCGAACCGACCATTGCCTGCCACGTCACATAGTCCTCGAACGTGTTCTCGGGGAATATATCCGTATGGCTGATGTCGCTGACCGCCGTCTCGAATAAATCCGGTCGTACTACGTCGAGATAAGGGATACCGATAATAAATATCGTTGCCCCGTCATCGTTTAGAACATTCGCCCCCGAAGTCGAGCTTGTAACCAGCGTAACCGTAGTGCCTAACCAATCGGTATACCAGTCCTCTATAGCATACGCAGTATTTATCACCCACTGGTCGAGAGAGCTGTCATTTTCCCCTATCCAATCTGAGGCGGTCAGTTGATATGAGTCCGAGGGATTGCCCGTGAACGTGCCATAAAGACGCAGATAATACGCCGCCCCCTCGGTTAAGCCCGCAGCAGCATCGGCGTTAAGATAAATAGACCCGGGCATATAACCCCACTGTAAACAGGGGATTTGCGCTAGTAGGGTTACGCCGTCGGTATCTAAAAGCTGAAGGTTAAAATACTGGCTGCTGTCGAATGTCCTGTAATACGGGGCATAAATGTTCTTGTAATGGATTAAAAAGAGCATATCGCCATCTTCGAGGTATCCCTTGAAAACCGATGCACTCACAAGGTCAAGGGCGGGATTGCCCCATATTTCAAATAAATAATCAATGGGCGAGGCGCTAGCCCAACTTATGCCGCCATCGGTCGAAGTGCAAGCGATAGCATCGGCTAACCCGCCGCCCGCATCCGCCCGCCATTGAATGTCATTATCGGTATCGCCCGCCACCGCCCGAATGACGATAGCGTATTTTCCGCTGGCGTCCAGTATGGTTTCGGTAAATTCGGCTACATACCAGGTGTAACTTGTAGACAGCGCATCGCCGTCAAGCGTGGTACTGACAATGTCTGCACCTGTCGGCAGCCCTGCTGCGGTAGCGTGGGTTATAGAAATGGTCACCGTTCCAGGGCTTCCCGTTCTTTTGATATAAACCCGGGCAAAACTGACCGTATGTGACGCCGTCCCTACAGTAAAGGACTGTGCGCCCCAATTATTGGCGTATATATGGGCGCTGTCATCGTCGCCGCCAGTATTCAGATATTCGTATATTGCCGGCGAACCTTCAGTCGAAACATAAGCGTCACCGCCGTAACCCCAGCCCTCCGTTGTATACGCCTTTGCCCTGTAATGATAAACCGTGGCTCTGGTCAGCCCCGTGATTGTAGCTACGAAACTATCACCTTCTAACCAGACGCCGGTTACGGTAACATCGCTGCCGTATGCGCCCGTCAACCCGTAATCAAACCCGACCTCGGTAATCGCTCCGTCGCCGTCATCCGTGATAGTCCCTTTCAAAACCGCCCAAGTCCCGCCGAAGCCGAGAAAGGCATCGGTTGTGACAGTCGGTACGCTGGGGATTGCCCTGTACCCCCTGTTGACAGCCGAGGTTTGCTCTACGCAACCCGTAGCGTTTAAAACGCATTTATAATATCTGCCCGAACCATCTTCAGGTGCGCCCGTATCGTTATAGGCAGCCGTAGTCGCCCCGTCTATATTAGAATAGTCGGCGTCGCTGTCCGCCGCCGAACGCTGCCATTGGTATGTTAAAGCCCCGTGCCCTCTATAGCCCGTATCGGTAGAACTGGCGTCGCTATCCCCCGTGCCGTTTAAGGCGACAACTTTATAAGTCCGGCTTGCGCCGTTGTTTACAGACGTACCGGATAGACTCAGGGCGACATAAGCCGAGAATGTCCCGTCGGACGCTACCGCCGAGCCTGCCGTGATAGTCGGGGCAGGGGCGGCGACATCATCATAAGTCGCCACGTCCCCAAGTGTGTCCAGCAGGTTTTCGCCTTCATAAACCTTATACCCCGTAGCCCCGTCTGATTTTGTCCAGGTGATTACAACCTTATCGGTATGCACGCCATCCGTAGCCGCCACATTGGTAGGGGCGGCGGGCTTGGTTAAAAAGGACTCCGTACTATCCGCCCAATCCGAGCCTTCCGAGTTTACAGCGTAACACCTGTAATAATAAGTTGTGCCCGTATCTAACTCAGTTAAATTGCTGCTGAAAGCACCTTCACCCAATACCCCTTTATCAATAGAATAATCCCAGTTTACTACCGTTGTACCAGCATCATCATTGCCCCAATAGATGGTAACTGTGGTGTCGGCTCCGCCGTTATCGGTCAAATTGCCGTTTATTGTAGCTGTAGTATCTTCAATAGAGCTTGCGCCTGTCGAATTGGTTACTGTAGGGGCGGTTGCCCCTGCTGACGGGGCTATGGCTATCAGTTGACCTATATTATGGCCAGCACCAGAACTTGTTGCTGTGCCATTGCCAGTTGCTGATGTTTCGGGTCTATCAGCATAGCCCATCGCCAATCCCAAATCACGTGTCAAATCCGAGGGTAAATCATAGGCTTCAGTCCAAGAAGCGGGATTATCCGTTGCTATAGCGTAACCAGAGTGCGTATTGTAATCAACGACACTACAGAACAAAAGAATTGTGCAATCAGCTATCGGTGTTATTGTGGGTGCGGTTACGGTAGCGCTGGCGTTGTTGTCCTGCCCACTGCTGGCATTGATAGGAGTTGTCGGGTCGTGCCCCGTCCAAGCCGTAATCGTGCCTCGGTTAGAGTCCGAACTGGTAATGGTAAAGGTAAAGTTGGCGGCGGCAACATCGGCAGCCTCGGCAATTTTCCACTGTAAAGAAGATACGGAATAATTACAATCACCATCTTCATTATCGCCGTCCACTTCCCCGATAAGTGCCCAGCCAGACAACGTAGCAACATTCATTGCAGCGCCATAGTCTACCCCGACTATGTGTGCTACCATCAGGTCACCGACTTCTAGCCCGACAGGTTTAACAACAACACAAGAAGTCGAATTTGCCCCTGGGCTTTGCCCTACCGAGCGATAGGTAGGGTCTAATACAATGGTTTGCCCCGCCGTTGCTGAAAATGTGCCAAAGGTGGTGGCGGTTTTTTTGCCGATTACATAAGGCTCTGTAACACTTGATACGGCGGTTTTAGATAATTCGGCTGCCCAATCTACCACCAGCACCAATTTATCGTCTTTGGTATAAAGGACACCAATGTTCGATAATGAGGCGTTGGTTACTGCCGTGTTGCTATCCGCCACAATCCCGCTTAAATTCCATACATAGCGGATTGTCTGCGCCGCCGTGCAGGTCTGCTGTATCTCTATTTTACACGGCTCGCCTGCTCTGAAGGTATAAATTTCTACCCGCCGCCCTATATCGCTGTCGCCCGTGCGGTAGACTTTCAGCTCATCGGCGCTTATGATGTCATACGAACGTGTTACATTGTAAAAAGAGGAGCTAACCCACTTACCCTGTTTATTCAGGTATTCGACATCCCACCTGTCGTCATATACCGCTATATGCCCGTCATCGTCATAAACGACTGTATAATAATCATAAAATCGGACGGAAGCGGCGGAGTTTTTGACTTCGTAATAGGTGAGGTTGTCTTTGAGGGAAGTGGTAACGATATTGCCGAGATTATCCAGGATATGATAATCGCTGATTGATTTTAATTGAGGCGTTTCGGCTTGAATGTCGGCGGCGGATGCAGGCGACAGCCCTGTTAAAATAATAGACAGCAACGCTATAGCAAGCGTTGATTTAAATAGCCTCTTTAAACCAAGCGGCACAATTACAATTCCTTTACACTAGCATTACGCAGAAAGTCTGATTTAGTCCAGCCGTATTGATAGCCACCGGCTACGTGTTCCCAAGCCCTTGCCCTTGCGCCCTTAACCGATTTGGCGTGGACAACAGCACTAGCTCGGTTGGAGTACCATACACGATATGTTTTAATTTTCAAGTATCACCCCTTAGCGATAACCACTATAAACACGATAGCCACCTTTAACTTTAATAACCCGATGATGTTTGCTCATGTGGCTTTTTAAACGGGCGGCTTCTGCTTTAGTTTTCGCAAATCCCATAAATTGGAAGCCCGCTCCGTTAAAACTGCGTCTCATTTTAAAATCGCTTCTTGGCTCTCCCTTATCCTTCATTTGGTTAGTCCCTCCTTTTTATTATTCCCCTTCTTGAGGGGGCGGTTATCCCGCCCCCTCAACCCGGGTCGTTACATCAGTTTTACAACTGCCATAACGACAACCACTGCGACCACTACGGTCAGGATTGTCTGGATGAGGACAGACCCTGTGTCAGTCCCAGTGATTACGTTGGTGACGAGGGTTGTCAGCACGATGAAGCTAACCACCCCGGCGATTATTGTTCCCAGTTGTGCACCACTCACTGTCGCTTGCCTCCTATAACCCAGAACGGGCTACAATACGAGTTTTACTGTTTGTGCGTTGTCCTATCCGGCTTAACGCCGCTTCCGCTTGCGGGCTTTGCCCCAACGAGCCCTCGCTCCGGCTTTCCCCGCCTTGACATATGAAGCGTGGCTTCTTTTCGCCATTGCAAAACTCCTCTTTTGCCCAGAACGGGTTACAAAAGGCTAATAGCCTACACCGACCTCCATAAAGTCTATATTGGCGCTGTTTTCAATAACCAGGCGGTAGGTCACCCCCGCCTGCCAGTAAACGCCGGATGATACGATGTCCATTATTATAACACGCTGCGTGTTACCCGTGCCATAGTCATAATAATCAAGGTGGACATCATCCAGAAAATCGTAACTGCCCCGCTCTATCTCCTCAACGGTAACATCGGTCAAGGCACTACCATACAAGGTCAATATAACAGGGCGATTGAACGTAGAGGCGGGTCTAATCTCCACCCACTTTTCATCGGCGCTGCTGGTAAAGTTATCACGGACTATCGTTACATAGGGGCGGGCTGCCCATTCCTCATACATAACAGCCCAGTAATCACCGGCGGCTTCCAATTCCTCAATCCTATCCTCAAGGTCAGCCAGAGCGGTTAAGGCGGTTTCAAAATCCGTAAAGTCATCCTGTAAAACATCCAGCGCAACCGCAACGGCATTGACAGTGTTTTCGAGGATAACAAGCCCGCCATTGATATTTGAGACGTCCGTCTCCAATTCGGTCAGTCTGTCTGCCAGCCCGTCATCGCCCAGCCCGCCGATTTCATCTCGTATGGACTGTAATTCGGCATTAATGCCCGCTATATTATCCCCTGCGGTATTGACCTCGCTTGACAATCCCTCAATGACGGCATTTACCGACGCTAACCCCGCCTCGATAATATCAACGTCCTCGGATGAGGGCATTTGCCCGACGTCGGTCTGTAAAGCGGCAACCTGCGCCTGAAGGGTGGATACCTGCGAGCTTAAATTGGTAGGGATGCTGATACCGGATATGGCGGACTCCGCCGCCGTCATCCGTGTTTCTACCGCCGAGACTCTATTCTCTACGGCAGCAAGTGGAGAACTAGGGGCGGTGGTGGTGGGTGTTTCTGATTGGCAGCCAGCCAATAACAAAGTCAAAATCGCAACAAGCGATACAATTAAAAATAAACCTTTCTTCAATTCATACCTCCGTTAAAATTACTAGGGAGGCACAACCAAGCCTTGCTTTTAAAATAGCACAATAATTTGATATTGTCAATAGCCCCCTGCCTAATATAGCGAAAATAAGCGAATTAATGAGCTTGAGCGATATTAAACGGGTATGCCACGTTAAAATATTTCCGATAAATCGCCGTCAACCGCCGACAATGGACTTGCATTATAATAGTCAAAGGTGCTAATCTATTAGCATAAACCAAAAAAGGAGTGAGGGTATTAAAATGAATAACACCAGACGTAAAGCATTAGAGGAAATTTGTAATAAAATAGAAGACTTAAAATCGGACATAGAAAGTTTGAGAGACGAAGAACAAGAATATATTGACAATATGCCCGAGAGTTTACAAGGAAGCGATAAATACAGTACGGCGGAAGAAGCCGTGAGCAACCTAGACGATGCTATAGGAAGCCTGGAGGATGCCTCGGGTTCAGTTGGCGAAGCAACCGCATAGGAGTTGGCTCAATTATGGATGAAATCTTAACGGTTCACCAGGCGGCTGGAATTTTAAAAGTCCACTATACCACCGTGATACGATATATAAAATCAGGGCTGCTTAAAGCCCGCAAATTGGGCGGCGGCGGCAAATCACGGAGGCATTGGAGGATACACCCGAACGACCTTGCCCTCTTTGCCGGCGATAAAGAGCGGGTAGAGTGGGATGAAGCTCGCTGCCCTGTATGCGGCAATCTCTATAAATTTGTCAAGGACGGATATAAACCGCCCACCTGTAATCAATTCGATTGTCTGTATAAATATTGTCATAATACGGAATTTTACAAGGGGAAGGGGGTGATAAAAGAATAATTAACAAAGGCACAACCAAGCCGAAACGGGGGAATAAAAACCCCCGTCCACCAGTAATGCTGGTGCTGAATGAGGCTCTTTAACAATTGAATATTGCTGGTAAGCCAACTAACAATCTTGGGCGTGTTGGCACTAACGGAGACAACGCTTACACCGACCAGCAAACTGCTTACAATAGCTGGTGTCTGAAACTATTGGTAGTGGGGATAACCCGACCTAGTATTAATGGCAGAGGGCATCCATAATGAAAGCTACCTAGCCAGCTTTGTGAGGCTGCTGGTTACTCTATCAATGACAGCAATGGTATCTTGGGCTGTAAAGGCAAGGGGCGTACCAGATATCGAGCGGACAGACCCCTTAAGGAAGTAGGGATTAAAATAAGCCAGCAGCAAACCTGCCAGTCTAGCGTAGCTTCTGGGCTGGCAGGTATATGGGACAAGGACTGGGGCGAGGAGATAAGGTATCGGTAATGGCAACTAGCTTTATACATCAAGTGTAGTTGCCCCCTGCCGAATATCGGAGCGGAGACTACAAATATTCTAGAGAAGATGTATTAGGGAGTAGTGAGTAGCTCCAGTCCTATCCCGCCAAAGACCCGCTTGACAGGACGTGTTATAATATAAGCATATCAATTTTATAGAATGGAGATTAGATGGTAAATCCGCAAAACTCTTTCAAAACATCGGACACCGCCTTAGCCGCATATCTCATTTCTGAGGGTATGGGCACGCCGGAGATAGAGTATTCCAACGGGGTGCGGGCGTATTTTATCTTTTCAAAAGAAAAACAGGACATAGACTTATTCGTCGGCAAATTCGACACAGCACGGGCGGTCGGTAATATCGTGCTGTTTTTTAATGCCTATCAATCACTTTTGCGCCGGATTAAAGAGAGATATTAAACCAAATAATAGTCCTAGTCTTTAAGGGGTTATTGACAATAACATATCTTTACTTTATAATTATAATTATGGAAATGTTTAGAGGGCGCCCCAGGGACAAAATCACAGACAATCTTTTATGCCCACGCTGCGGGAATGAAACATTACGCAAGGCTGGTTTTCGGCATCTATACAATCAGCAAGGGCATCGGAAGGTACAGGCATTTGTTTGCCTGACGTGCCGCTTCCAGACTATCAAGCCGAAAGAGAAGAATTAAAGTGAGTTCACGCACCTGGATTAAAATTTACTGCGATAAATGGCTGGATGGTTCAATATCTGGAGAACCAATACACGTCCGTGGTATATGGGTTTCGCTTCTGGCTCTAGCTGGTAATGGAAAATATGGAGATAGCGGCATAATTAAAGCATTAGAAGGTGTGGGATTTAATGATAAACAACTTGCCGCTATGATAAAAGTATCCCTTCAAATGTGGCTCAGCGCCAAAAAACGACTCATCGAAACGGGTAGAATAACGGTATCTACTGATATTTTTAACGATAAAAACATAGTACCTGACGATATTATTAACGATAAAAACATAGTACCTGACGATATTTTTAACGATAAAAACAAAGTGGCTACGGGCAATATTATTACTATAGCTAACTGGAAAAAATATCAATCTGAATACGAAAGAACATCTAAATACCGTAGCAATACTACAACAAATGCTACAACGAATGATACAGCCCTAGAGGATAGAGGAAAGAGGATAGATAATATAAAAGAAATATATAAAGAAAGTTTACCGGACTGGATAAATAAAACGACTTGGGCTGACTTCCTTGAAATGAGAAAAAAGTTAAGGAAGCCGCCGACAGAGCGGGCGAAACGGGAATTGATAAAAGACCTTGAGAAATTAAAAGACACCGGATGTGATGTTGACGAGATTATCCTGCGCTCGGTTAAAAACGGCTGGCTTGCTTTTTACCCGCCGGACTCTAAAAATGTGGGGCGGGGTAAAGCCGATAAACCAGAGCATAAATCAAAATACAAGGCGGTGAATTAATGGACAGCAAACTTCCCCCCTACAGCATCGAAGCGGAGGAAGCGGTCATTGGTTCGCTACTAATCGGCGGGGATATTAGCGGATTAAGCCTCATCCCGTCCGATTTTCTGTGTGAAGCCCTGCGCTGGATATACGAGGCGATGTTGTCTTTACACGATACTGCAACGGCGATAAACCAAGTTACTGTTGCCGATGAACTGGAGCGGGTTGGCAAATTACAAGAGGTGGGTGGGTGTGCTAATTTATCCCATTGCGTCTCCATATGTCCCACCCACCTTGACCTCGAATACTACGCTAATATAGTCGGCAGGTTATCGGTATCAAGGCAACTTATAAACGTGGGCGGTAAAATATCGGATTTGGGTTACGAGGCGGGGGTTGATATAAACAAAACCCTTGCCTGCGCCGACGATATGCTGCTCGAAATTCGCAAGCGGTCAGCCCCCTCGTCTATCGTAACCCCCAAAGACCGAGCCGAATTACTGATGGGTAGATACGACACGCTTTACAATGCCGGCGGGAATGTGGCGGTAGAGACGTCGCTTTATGACATAGACAGGGCGTTAGGCGGTGGATTTTACAACGGCGATTTGGTTATACTCGGGGCGAGACCGAGTATGGGGAAATGTTTAGCCGAGGGGTCTTTGATAGTTGACGCTGATACGGGGGGAGTATTACCGATAGAGAAATTCGGGAAGGGCAACAAATTAGGAAGTTTAACTGCCGACGGGCAAATTAAATATAACAGACCTGCCGAAGTTTGGGATAATGGGATAAAGGATTGTTACTTAGTCTCAACACAGACGGGGAGGAGTGTCGAGGTAACAATAAACCATCCGTTTCTGACGGACGAGGGCTGGCAGCCGTTGGGGCAGCTAACCGTTGGTGATATGATAGCAGTCCCCCGCAGGCTACCAATATTCGGCAATATAAACTGTAATAAGCGAAACAGGAACAAGGTTAAACTATTAGCGTATTTATTGGCTGAAGGCGGGCTTACCGGCGGCAGCGTATGTTTTTCTAATACTGACAAGGTTATTGTGGCTGATTTCGAGAACAGTCTTAGGGCGGCGTTTCCTGGGTATAAGTTAGTATGGAACGACGACACTACTTGTAGGGTGGTAAAAGTGGAAGGTGGGCGCAAACGAAATAAGGTGAAACAATGGCTGTCGGAGCTAGGTGTCTGGGGGAGGCTTAGCAAGAATAAAAGTATACCTTCTTTTGTGTTCACCCTCAGCAAGAGGAGATTATCTGATTTTATTAAAACCTTTGTTAGCTGCGATGGTTCTTTTAATGGCAGGGTAATAGAAATAGGGTTAGCTTCCAGGACTCTTATTTACCAATTACAACACCTTTTCTTGAGATTTGGCATTATCAGCCAAGTCCACTATAGGCAGAAATCCTGCGGGGGAAAGAAGTTTGATGCGTGGAGGTTGGACATTACGCATACCGAGTCCGTTAGTAACTATCTTAAATATATAGGTTTTATTGGTGCCAAAAATAACCAAGCGGTGAATATGAAACCCATAGGGAAAGTCAACCTAGATGTTTGCCCTATGAACTATTGGGGCATATTGAGGGATGAGTGTAAAAAGCAGGGGCTGTCAATATTTGAAATCGAAAGGCAGCGGGTAAACAAACCACATACGAGAACTGGTATGAACGCCCATATAGACAAAAGGCATTTAACCAGGAAAAGGCTTCGGGATTATAACGTCGTACTAAAATCCAATAGAATTCAACAAATAATAGACAGCGATGTTTATTGGGATAAAATTCAAAGTATCTCCTTTGTTGGGGCAAGGCATACATACGATTTAACCATAACCGACGAACATAATTATATAGCCAATGATATATTTGTCCATAATACTCAACTGATGCAGTTTATCGCTAATCGTGTGGGGCGGGATAAAAAAGTCCTGTTTTGTAGCGGCGAGATGGGGATAGAGAGCCTGGGCGATAGAGACGTGGCGGGCTTAATCGGCGAGCCGGTCTGGAGGGTCAGGACGGGGAATTACACCGACGAACTTTACGGCAGGATAGTCGGCTCGATAGGTGGATTAGCCGAGTCCAATGTTTATTACTACAGGGACGTTCCTTTGACAACTTCCCGCATTTTACAGGCGGGCACAACGATGCAATTACGTCACGGGCTGGATTTTATAGTCTTAGATTATATCGGGATGGTAGACGATGATTACGGCAAAAACCAATATGAGCGCATAGGCTATATATCAAGGAAATTGAAACAGATTGCTATGACGTTAAATGTTCCCATTTTAGCTGCCCACCAGCTCAACCGGGCACTGGAGATACGAAACGATAAACGCCCCGAGTTATTCGATTTAAGGGATAGCGGCAGGCTGGAAGAGGACGCCGACGTCGTTCTGTTTCTGTATCGTGAAGATTATTATTTTACAGCCGAGGAATGGGCTATTGAATATCCAGGCGGGAATAATATCTATTCGACATACCCGCAGGGGATAGTAGAGGTCATAGTCGCCAAACAGAGGCAGGGGCAGTCTAATATGGCTATCAAGGTATTATACGACAAAAACCACCAGGTTTATCAAAATTTAACAATGTCTCAGGCGTGATAAGGGCGAAATAATGCGAACGAGCGAGCTTGGGGGAGATAGGGCGAGGTATTAAACGTAAAGAATAGCCGTAAACAGCCGTCAGCACACTTGCCTATCAGGTATAGCGGGTTTACAATCTAGGTAGATTAAATAAGGGGATAAACCCCGGACAAGGAGAAGGAAAATGGAATACACGATATATAGAGAGCAGGGAACAAACCAACACGGTAGATTACTAGCTATCTGCAATCCAGAACTGGAGGAAAATCATTTACAATCAGGTGAGATTAAACCAATCGGACTCACAGTATCCGGTACACCAGAGAGAAAACCTATACTGGGAGCATCCTGTCTGGGGTTTGCCCAAGCTGCCGATTATCTACCAACCCCACTAGGAGATGCGCTAGTTTGTTATTAAAGCCGAAACCGCCTTCGGGCGGTCTGCCGGTGATACCGGTACTGATGAGGCTAGAAAGGATAAATACTGTGATATGCCCAAAGTGTAAAAAGCCACTAAAACTAATCCGTTCTAAAAATGGGGATTATTACACCCACACCTACAGCCTGAGCCAAATAATGGGCAATGGGAAAATATGCGATTACAATATCAAGAAGGAGATAAAATGATAAACAGAGACTACGGCAGAATTGACTGGAAGCCCCGGCTGAGAAAATACAGGGCTATCTGGTATGCAGGTTATCTGGGTGATCGTGAGATTGCCTTGGGTAATTACAATACCAGGGAAGAAGCTGCCAGGATTTTACAGGCGAAAATAAAGGCTAATAAATAGTGGAGAAGGAAAATGGATAATATCAGGCGTAAAGCTCTTGAAGAAATTTGTACCAAAATAGGCAACATCCAAACAGCCCTTGATAAAATGGAGATAGACGAGACGAAGAAAGAGGCTGCTGAAAATCTGAGCGATGCCCATTGGTGCTTGGAGGATGCGGTAAGCCTCATTAAGGATGTATTAAGATGAAAGGAGATAAAATGAACACAGACGACACACAGTTAGATGACCTTAGAGCGATGCGTGACGCCTGTCGTCAGCACGCTTACCAGGTTGTACTAGCCGAGCAAATCGGTACTGCTACTCTAAGGATATTACATCCCAAGCGCCATTGGTGGCAGCGAGTGAGGGGGTAGCAATGAGTCATAAGGTCAAGCGTTATCTAATGTGGGACGGGCTTAATCTTTACTTCAGCTATGATGGCGCAGAGGTCAGGGATTTGGGCAAAATCAATACCCGCCAGGGCAGTCTCACCCGGGAGCAGAAATTAAAAGCGGTTGCCCATACACGGGAATGGGTGGAGATATAAAATGTATACAACGCAGAATACCGCCCTCGCTGCCTATCTCCAGACGCAGGGGTTTGAATTGATTGAGATGACGCTGTGGCAAACACCCGTCTCGTTTACCTTTGAGGCTTGCGCCGAATTACAGGATGAGGTGCGTCAGTGGGATTTAGGCAAGGCGGCGGGGAATATCTGTATATTCTTTGCCAATTACAGGGCATTGATAAAAAAGATAAAACTATACGATGTCCCCGTGCCAGGTGTATTTGTCAGGGGGCACACTGTAATTCTACGCAATCTTACTGAAGAGCAAAGGGACGGAATAAGAGGAGGCAAATAATGTTCAGTAAATTCGATTACAGCTTGCTAATAATATCCATACTCATATCGCTTTTTATACTCAGTGTCGGTTGGCTGGGCTACGTTATAGGTCACACTTCCGGCTACGAAAAGGGGGTGTCGGACACCATTCTTTACCACGAGACTACAGGCGGATATCCGACCGCCGACTGGATAGAGTGCAACGAGAATAATACTTTCGATTATCCTCAGCAAATATTGGACACTTTGGGAATATATCATAAGGGGGAATGAAATGAGGATAAAAAGGTTAACTAGGGCAATGGCGATGTTGTTATCCGCAGCTTTAATACTCGAAGTACCTATTTGGTCAACCATTTCTAAGGCTCCGAGACCTATGTGGGTAGACGGGATTATGGCTGTAGGGACTCTTCTTGGGGTTGTGGTTATGATTGTGCTTGCATATCGGTTTTGGGGGGAATAATAAAATGGATAAAATTGACGAAGGGGCGCTCGGTGATTATGCGGGCTTAGGCTTTAGCCTAAAAGAGCCGGACGATGATATTCTGGAACTCAGTCATCTTAATAAAGTCATCGCCCGCTTCAATCAGGACAAAGTAACACAAAGTGTAATCAGGGAGTGTTGCCAGAATTATCTCGACAACGTAGTAACTAAAGGATGAATTAGGCTATTGACAAGCATTATTAGGGTGTGTATAATAAAGGTATGATTAGAGTAAATTTTCATTTGACGCAGCAACAACTAGAGAAGCTAAGGAGGGAATCCAAAGACACTGGGTTGACGGTTGCCGAATTAATAAGGCGGGCAGTGGATGAAGCCCTGAAGGATAAGAGATGAGAAAAACAATAGGCTGGATAATGTTTATTGCTGGTATAGGCGGTATTTTACTTAATATATATGCCTTAATAAGCGGTGCTGTTGAGGCAAGTTATTTAGCCACCAATACTTTTGGTTGTATCGTCTTTATAATTATTGGCTGGAACCTGAAGAAGGCAACAAAAGAACAAGGCTAAGGGATGAAAAAGACTTTCAAATATCGCCTGCTAGGAAACAGCCAGACATTTAACAAGGCGGATAACTGGCTGTATCTTTGTCGCAAGCTATACAATACCGCTCTGGAGCAAAGGATAGCCATATACCACCAGAATAAAGGGCATATATCCTACTATGACCAGAAAAGGCAACTGCCTGACCTTAAAGACGGCTTTCCTGAGTATAAAGAAGTAGGCGCTCAGGTGCTTCAGAATGTGCTGGAGAGGCTTGACCTGGCATATAAGGCTTTTTTCCGGCGTGTTAAAGCCGGTGAAAAAGCTGGCTTCCCCCGTTTCAAAGGCAGGGATAGATACAACAGCTTTACACTTACACAAAATAGCTGGAAGCTAGACGGCAGATACCTTTCAATCAGTAAAATAGGCAGGTTTAAACTCAGACTGTCCAGACCCGTTGAAGGGGATATTAAAACCGTCACAATCCGCAGGGAAGCTACAGGCAAATGGTATGCGTGCTTTTCCTGCGATAACGTGCCTGAAAACAGACTGCCTGCATCCGATAAGGCGATAGGTATTGATGTAGGCATTAAGTCCTTTTTAGTGGACTCTGAAGGCAACAAGGTTGATAATCCGGCATACTTCAGGCAATCGGAGAGGCTGTTAAGAGTCAGGCAAAGGAAGCTATGCCGCAGGCTCAAAGGCTCGCACCGGAGAGCTAAAGCCAGGCTGCTGGTTGCTAAAGCACACGAAAGGGTAAAGAACCAGCGCAACGACTTCCTACACAAGCTGGCGAACCATTACATCAAGAACTACGGTATAATCTGTGTTGAGGACTTGAATATCAGGGGTATGGTCAGAAACCACCACCTGGCAAAGTCAATAACCGATGCCGGTTGGGGTATATTCATCGGGCTAGTGGACTACAAAGCGGCGGAAGCTGGCAGGACACTGGTCAGGATACCGAGGTTTGAACCGTCTAGCAAAACTTGTAGTGAGTGCGGTGCTGTCGAACAGGATTTGACGCTGAATGACAGGCAGTGGGTATGTCAAGCCTGTGGCGTGCTGCACGACAGGGACTACAATGCAGCAAAGAATATTAAGAGGGTCGGGCAGACCCTTCAGGAGGTAACGTATGCGAGTGCGCAAAGCGTTTCCTGAGAATCCCCCGACTTTAGTGCAGGGAGTGTCAGGGCAACTGGTGACTGAGCAGCCAACCTTCAGCTACAGGCGGCTGAATAAAATCCTAATCAGTGAGGGGATGGCGTAGGGTATACCAGCCTATTGCGCCGCTTTCAAAGGCTATATCACGGGCTGGTGTCCGGCGGGAGTGCCAATAACGAAAGAGGGGGTTAAATAAAATGGAAGATATAAAAACCGAGTATAAAGGATACGTGATTCGATATTCACAGTATATCGATGGTGTGGAGGAATGGGAAGCTAATTTGGGTTCCACCTGTGCCTACTCTAACCAAAGTCTGGATGCGGTCAAGAAGTGGATAGACCGCAAAGAAAAGGTCAAGTTTGACAGATTTCAGGCTTACCTCAGAGATTATGACAGAGGGTATAAATTAGTAACCATTACCTCTATCGATGAAAACGGTGTTGATGCTTGGTATTCAGATGACGGGCGCAAAGGCAAGGCGTTATTGCATTGGCTGGTTGCGAATACTCCCGCAAATGTAACGATAATAAACCAGATACAGAAAATAAATGGGGATATAAAGACACTGCAAGAACAGGAAACTTTATTGCGTGGGCAATTAACCACTTTGGCGACAAAGGGGGTTAAATAAAATGCCCTTGACACAATTTATCTGCCCAGACCAGCGCAGGGTAAACATAACAGACTGTCTATCGTCCTGCCCTGTCCGGTGTATGAGCCTGCCGACCCTGAAGGCGATTGCAGACGGGGAGCGAGTGTGGAGCGGGCAGGCTAGCACCACGCAGCTCTTAAAAGGCACACGTCAAGCCTATCTTGAGATTACGCAGGACTATGCCGTATCCCCTGATGAATACGCCTTTGCTTTAATCGGCACACGCCATCATAAAATACTAGATGCCGTCGCTAAAAAGCTGGATATGATAAGCGAAAAGAAACTTGACGGGGAAGTTAGTGGCATACTGGATTTACTGGAACGAGATAGTAACGCACCCTGGTATTGCCCTGACTGTGGTTATATTCATAATAAGTAGGATAAATATGACCAAAACATTGATTTGCCCTTACTGCAAGAAGGAATTTATCCCAAAGGGGCATAATTATAACGTTAGGCATTGTAGTAGACAATGCTATTTAACTGAACTTAAAGAAATCAACCCATTAGTTACTCTAATATGCCAATCTTGTGGCAAGGAATTTCAAAGAAAGCGTAATGAAACCCAGCGGTATAAAGCCCATTATTGTTCAAAATATTGTGCCGGAGCTGGTGTAGGTGGGACTAATCGTCCCCCTGTTGATAAGCGTATGGATAGTAGTGGCTATATTGAAGTCAAGATAAAGAACCATCCAATGGCTAGAGGTGGTAAATGGGTTCCTGAACATCGCCTTGTTATGGCGCAGAAATTAAGACGAATGTTATTATCCAAAGAGCAAGTCCACCATATCAATGGCATAAAATATGATAACCGCCCCGAAAATTTAATTATACTTAGTGCTAAAGACCACACCTCGAACGATAGGTGTAGAGGTTGTTCATTGCGCAAAGAAGTAATGCTATTAAAACGTAGACTACGTGCGTTGCAAAAATTAAGCCAAAAGGAGTTGAAGATATGAAATGCCCAAAGTGTGGGGGAGAAATGAGACAAAAAGAGGAATATATTTTATATGACTATAAAACCTCGGGAAGCTATAAAATAGCCAATGCTTTAGGTTTGACCAAAGAAGCCCCGCATCTAAGGGATTGGGAATTACAGATTAATAATTACAGGATTATGCTGGAGGCTTTGAGCTTTAAAATCACCCGCCAGGTAGTGCAGGCAACCGCACGGGATGGCGGGCTGGCATCGTCTAAAAGGCTGGGGATAACCCGCAAAATCAATGTAATAGAAATCCAGCGATTGGATGACGATGATGTAGTGAATTACTTCGCCTCAAAAAATAGTGCACTGCAAGACGCATTGAAAGATGGGGTAATGCCGCCGATGTGCGATTATGAGGAACGCTGGGCGAATAGAAAATGCTCGGGGTATTGCACAGTGGTAGATTACTGCCCCGAGGGATTGAAAATGAAAGGAGTGAAAGGTGAAAACCCGTCTGGTTAAAATCGTTGACAGTATAACCGACTGGCTATGGTATTTCTACGAGGCAATGCTGGTGGCGCTGGCTTGCATCATCCACGGGGATGACAAATGGAATGAAAGGAAAGGGGATTAAACTAATGGATGAAGAAAAAGAAGCCAAAGAAGCCCAGGAACTTCAGAAAAAGAAAAAGGCGCAAAACAAGCTAATCATAGCGGGGGTGATAATCGGTGTGCTGGTTATCCTTTGGGATACCATTAAAGTGGCGATACTAGTTACCATCCCCGTGGTTCTCGGGCTTCTTGGCTTTGCCAAGCGCAAAAAGATAAAGGCTAAACTTAATGATATTTGGAAGGGGGAATTGTAAAGATGCTAAGAAGGAATAAAAATGTCATAGCTGGTATGATGCTGTTGGTTATAATAGTGATGGTTATAGTAATGGTAGTAAGATACTCATAGTCAGGAAGGGGGAATTATGAAAATGACGTTTAATAGTACTTTTATCATCATCTCCACTATATGCCTTATACTTTTGTCCCTTTGGATATTGCAAATTATACAAAGCTGTGGAGGTTAGTTTTATGAAGATTAACTGGAATAAAGTAAACGTTGATATGCTGGACAATATCCAAATCCCCACCTGCCCCTCGATGTTTCGTAAAGAGGCGGAGAATATCGTTTTGATATTATCACGCACCGATTTTGAATATCACACTATGACGAACTTCGACAAAAAAATGCTTTACGAATACTGGAAACAGATAGACGGCGTGGAAAGCACGCTGGATAACCCCGAAGCCTTTATGGAGTTTATGGTCAATAAGGCAACGGACTTTGAGAAAATCCGGCGGGCGAGACAGTGGCTGGTAGCGGAGAATTACATCATACCGAAGGCAAGCGTATCGGAACACGCCCAGAAAGCGGGCGAGAATTGGAGAGGGGGAATAAAATAAATTTAACAATGTCTCAGGCGTGATATAGGCGAAATAATGCGATTCAGCGAGCCTGGGGGAGATAGGACAAGGTATTAAACGTAATGAATAGTCGTAAACAGCCCCCACCATACTTGCCTATCAGATATGGCGGGGTTACAATCTAGGTAGATTAAAAAAGGAGGCGACCACAATGGAAGAAACAAAGACATTGGGAGAGCGGATAGAGGTAGACCACTACTGTAAACACAATGACCACAACTACTCTATAACCCTTGACATCCCGAAAGAAACCCACATAGACATTAGCATCAGCGAATGGAGAAACTTTATAACTATATACGGATTTGACTCCATCAAGGACATTCGCAAACTTGCTTATAAGCTCCAAGAGTTTGCTGATAAAATCGTGGAAGAAGAATTAATTCAATGAATTTATTTGATAAAATCAAGGGGTTATTCCAGACTACCGAGCAGCGTGCATTAAAGACCATTAATCGGAAAATGCAGGGGAAGTCACTTGAGGAAAATTCCAAGTCTACCTTGCGTGTGCTAAAATCCTGGGCTGGTAAACAAGTGCCGATAGAGCAACACCGCCGAAGCACAATCAAGGCTATCACGGCGGATATAAAAGACTGTGTTAAAAAGGGAATGACCGATAAAGAGATTATGCAGCCGGCTTATGACAGCCCCAGCTTTCAGGCGTTGTTAAAACACGTCGGGCTTAACCTGATGCACGTCAAGGTGATTTTAAAAGAGGTGCGAGGTGGAAAATAAAGTTAAAATGAAACCGATGTCCATAATGCAACACGTTATTAGTATTTTTGGGGGGACATCGGTACGGTATCCTGCTCAGTGTAGGGTATGTGGAATTCCAACGAAAGGGAACATAGTAACTGGTTATTACTTGCCTTGTGATACGGCGTTAGGTGATGTAACCCACGAAGCATTATTAAGGGCGAATTCAGAGGTGCGTAATGGCTAATCGTGATGCTAAGTTATTCAGGCTCGGTCAGCTCGTAGAAGAATATAACGATTATGGGTATACCCGTCTCAATAGGATTTTAAAAGAGGAGTTTGGGAGCGGGCTGGCAAGGGATACCATATCCGAAGTTATCCGTAGCGTACGCCCTACCCGCCGCACATTAGGATTACAGCCGGAGGAGACTTTTACGGGGCGATATAGAATACTATTAGAGAATGGTTTTTACCCGTTCGAGGCTAAAAAACTATCCCGTATGGATGACATTAAAGCCGAAAACAGGGTGTCAACCTTCACCAGCCCTGTCTGGCAAAAAGCAATGTCGGCGCACCGTGATTATATCAGGCAGTTGATAAACAAGCGTGCCGATACCTTGAGGTCGGCGGTGAGTGCCAGGGGATTAAAATATCCCGCCGAAAGGATATTGGCGCAAGCAAAGCGAGACGTCGGCAGGTCTTTGAGTGTAGCTATGCGGCGGGGTAAATACAGTATTTACGATTGGCTAAAAGAGGAATACCCGAAAGTAAAACCCACGCCTACGAAATATCAGGTTAAATCCCGAAAAATAGCAGCCGATAAACTCAACACTATCGGCAATGAGATTGTCAAACAGCGTGTAATGTTCTGGGAGTAGAAGATGGAAATTATATGCGCTTGGTGTAAACAGAAAATCGGTGAAAAACCGCCCTATGACGATAAAAGGGTAACGCATACTATCTGCCCGAAATGTGAGCGGGAGCAATATGGGGATACGGGGAGACCCGACTAATGGGGCATATTGTAGGTTATCACGGGGAGATAATCGGCGGCAAGCCGGTTTTTACAAATCACTTTGGTAAAACTGGCAGCGATATAGACCAGCTGCTGTATGATTGCACACAGTCTAAAAAAGTGGCGTATGACCTTGACTACTTCGCCGCCGTGGTGTTTAAATCACTAGACCTTTCTCTAGCCGATGCTAGAAAACTAACAAACGGCAAATTGCATTTATACGGGGATAATCAAGCCTATAATATAACCTATTACCAGTCGAAATATCTTGGGATAAGCAAGGGAGCGGGCAGGGGCAAACTTTACGCCGGATATTACAACGCCGAGCAATATCTCGGGTGTCATTATAACGGGGAGTCGGCGCAAAAGCGGGCGCAGGAAGCCAGGGACGTGACAGTCCGTGTAGCACAGATATTATTCAATCTGGGATTAGACCCTGATACCCTTACAAGCCCCGTGCGCTCGATGGAAAAATCAATACTTAGAAAACTTGACCTGCCGACACACCTTGACATTCCTTCGGAAGTGAACGACCTTGCACTTAAATGCTGCCCCGGGTCGTGGGTCGAGGCGTATCAAATCGGATATTGGGATAAAGCCTACGACCTCGATATAACATCGTGTTACCCGAGTGTATTAGCGGAACTTTATGATACACGGCGTGGGGTATGGAAGCGAAGCTCTACGATGCCTGCAGAAGCCTGCTACGGCTTCGCTAAGGGCGTTGTGTCTATTAAAACCTTCAGTCCCATAGCGTTTAAAGTGACGGAAGAATTGACCTATACCCCCATTGGCACGTGGGAGACGTATTTAACCAAAGAGGAAATAGATTTTATCTATGAATGGAACTTAGGCGGTTTTAAAATAGACGATGCCTGGTGGTATATCCCCGAGGGTGTACAAAACCAACCCTTAAAGGGGGTTATAAATCATCTTTTCAACAAAAGGGGCAAGGGTGATAAATTACAGGAAAAGATATTAAAGCGGTGTCTATCGGGCTTATGGGGCAGGACATTACATACGCATTACGATAGGGGCGAATTGGTGTACGGCGATGCGTTTAATCCCGTTTTCGGTTGCCTGGTAGAAGTGGGCGCACGCTTGGAAGTGGCACGGATGATACTTGAGAACAATCTTTATCCCGAACATCTTTTACATATCGCCGTTGACGGGGTGCTGACCGATATTCCCGTGGAATTGACAGGGGCGGGATTGGGGAAGTGGAAACTAAGTCATACCGGTGGAACGATAATCATTAATTCCGGCGTAGCGGCGGTAGAGAATAAAATCGGAGCTGAGGATTTTTCAGTAAATTATGAATGGCTATTGGATAAAATCAGAGAAAACCCTAAAGCCAAAACCTATATTATGAGCAAAATAGCGCCGGTAACATTACACAAGGCAATAAACGAAGGGTTTGATAAATTGGGGGAATTAGAGGAAACCACCCGCTCGATAAACATAGGGCAGGATAGTAAAAGGCTTTATCAAGACACCCCGAAAAACGGCGGGAATTTACTGAAAAAGACATTTAAGAGCGAGCCATTGGATGTAATGACTTTGCTTGCAGAATAAAAAAATGGAGGATTCTAAATGACCTCTAAAAAGATAACCGATAATCAGGTAGTGAAGCTGATAAGTTACACGAAAGGTTTAAAAACTAATCCACTTGTACCAGAGACCAATTATTTCTTTCAGGAAGCTATGGTAGGATGCCTTGAGGAACTATTAGCTTTTCGCAGTGAATTTAAAAGGAATGTGGTTATATAAGGAGGTAACTAATGGACATTGAGGGGAAACAAATTAAATATCAGGCATTTGTGGAGAAAAATGTTATTGAGGGGAGAGTAGCCGGAATCTACCAAATCCAAGCTATGGAGTTTGGCGATGATGGCGATGTAACCAAAGTCAAATTAGACCCTTGCGGGTGGATAGATGCCAAGTGGGTTGAGATTAGGCAGCAGGGTTGTATCAACCCCCAGGTAGATGAAGACGGGATACTGACGGATGAGGCGATACAGAAGGTTATCATAGACTACCACAAGGGCAAAAACGCATATTGCAGCTCACCGGCGATATTTGCACGTGACAGGATGCTACTCAAAGCTCAAGCCCTCGCCACTACTATCAGGGAGAGGGAGAAAGCCCAGCAGGAGAAAGGGAGACTGATACAGGAGATAGAACGCTGGATGACAATGAATGTTCTTAATCGGTCAAATAACCCAACGGTATTACCCCGGGATGAATATTATTGCTTCTGGCAGGCTCTTAAAAAGGAGATGGCAAGTGACGACTAAAATCGAGTGGGTCAAGAATCCAGACGGCAGCCAGGGGTATACCTGGAACCCGATAACCGGTTGCCTCAACCACATCAATGGCTTATGTAAGGGTGGTGGCTTCCCCTGCTATGCCTATAAGCTGGCGAATGGGCGGGTAAAGAGTTTATATCTGGCGAATAAAAATGTAACACCTTGTGGGCACGGCAGCAACGACTCAGTGTGTGTAACCCACGATGATTTAACCAACCCCTTTTACCCCCGCTTATGGCAGGAAAGGCTGAATGAAGACTTAGGGGTATACAGAGGCATCTTCGTCTGCGATATGAGCGACCTCTTTGGCAATGGGGTGCCGGAGGAATGGACTAGCCAGGTTCTGGACAGAATAAAGCGCAGCTCTCACCGGAATAGATACTACCTGCTGACCAAGCAGCCACAGAACCTGGCTAAATTCAGCCCGTTCCCCGATAACTGCTGGGTGGGAGTAACTGTTTGCAATGACAAAATGCTGGATGTAGCCGCCGATAAGCTGGAGGATATTCAGGCGGGGGAAAAATTTATATCCTTCGAGCCATTGCTTGAACGCCTGACTCTATCGCTCGATTATGCCTTTTATTACTCCGGCGTATCGTGGTGTATTATCGGCGCTTGCACCGGCACTAAGCCGGAAATGTCCGAACTTATACGGGAATATCCAGATTTAACCCTAATGCCATACGGCAACCGATGGACAGCACAGCCGAAAATAGAATGGCTTAAAGAGATTGTCGGAGAAGCTGATGAGGCGGGCATAAAGGTATTCCTGAAGGATAATTTGAAGCCGTTGATATTTGCCGACCCATTATTCGCTGAAGGGTTATTAAATTGGGCAGGAGAATTAAGGCAGGAGTTGCCCCAGTGAAAATCATCTGTGCTAGTTGTCGTAAAGTAATCGCTGAAACACTGGCGAACATTAACAATACTAGTGTAGTTGACTATGACCTTATATATGCTATCTGCCCACAGTGTCAAAAAGAGCAATATGGAGAGTATAAACCTGATGACTAAATATCACGCAGTTCAAACTTATTCGGAATTGTGCGGCAGGACTTTTTCCTCTAAGGCGGAATGTGCCCGGGCTGAAGAACTGATGCTTCTGGAGCGAGCTGGTGAAATAACCGATTTGCAATTCCAGGTAAAATACGTTCTGAATGAAAAGCCGAAAATCTCAATAACACTGGACTTCGTTTATAAAGAGAACGGGGAAATGGTTTATGAGGATTACAAGGGAGTACTTACCAGAGACTTCAGAACCAAAATCTACTGGCTTAAAAGTAAATTTGGTATCACAGTATTACTGACGGGCAAAACACCTCGCCTTAACCCTCTAGGGGCTTTAGGGAGGCATAGGAGGGAAGGACTAAACAAGCTCCAACCGCCCTCAGATGGACTCTGTCAAATCTGCCATCAACCGCCGGATTTTAGAGGGCTGTCCAGACACCATATTAAAAAACGTTCTCAAGGGGGGAATGAAAGTAAAGAGAATATAATGTGGCTCTGCGGAAAATGCCACGATAAAGAGCATCATATAGTTGACAGATAGGATATAATAGAGGAAAGGGGTACTATTGTGAAATTTAGCTTGTTTTGCAGCTGTGGCGCAGGTATGAAAGGTTCGGCAACTCCAGATAGTAAAGCTAAGGAAATTATAGCTATTTGGCACACAATTCATTCGGGGGCAGGGCATAATCCCGTTAGTGCTGAAAAAGCAGCCTATAAAAGGCGCAAAGTAGAACAATGCGATGGTTAATAAATATCTGATATACACCACAAAAGAACATCTTTGCGCCAAGTGTAAACAACCCATTAAGACAGGTGAAAGGGCGGTTAAAACACCAGGGAATATCCCCTTGAATGATATATACTGGCACGAAGGATGCTGGAGATAGAATAATGTTAAATAAACAAAAAGGTAATATGTATCCGTGGATAACTCATACTTGGAACGTGATTAAAGGGGAATGTCCGCACGATTGTTCTTATTGCTATATGAAAAGATACCATCAAAAAGCGTTACACTTCGATGCCGTGACTATGAAAACCACAAATTTAGGAAGAGACAATAAAATTTTCGTGGGCAGTTCTTGTGATATGTGGGCGAATGACATACCGACAGAATGGATTGCTGATGTTCTTTATATGTGCAGGGAATTTGACAATACCTATCTATTCCAAACCAAAAACCCCGCTCGGTTTGTTATGTGGCGGACAGATTTATTCCCCTTTCCAGAGAAGACAGTATTAGGCGCAACGATAGAAACCGATAGGGAATATTGCATTAGCAAAGCGCCTAGCCCGCTCCAGCGTATGGAGGCTATGGCACAAGTGTCCTTACCCAAGATGATTAGCATTGAGCCTATAATGGATTTTGGCTTACCGATGTTCGTTCATTGGATGCAACGCATAAAGCCTGAATTCGTGAGCATCGGTGCGGATAGCGGCAATAACCATTTGCCAGAGCCATCAGGGGATAAAATTAAAGCACTTATAGAAGCACTAAAAGAGTTTACTGAGGTCAAAATTAAGGATAATTTAAAGAGGATATTATGAATTATCACATTTGGAATAACGGAGTAGTGAAGGTATTGAATGATTAAAGACCCTGAAACCTGCCCCAAATGCAACAGTAAACAGCTATACCAGGAATACTACGGCTGGATGGTAGATATAGCCTGTTTAAATTGTGGCTGGAGAGAATATAGGAGACGGGAAGCAATATGTTTGAAAGCCAGGAGAGGGTAGTATGATGCTGAGATTATTCCCCGCAACATTGAAACAAGCGAACGAAATGATAGAGCGATTACATCGTCATCATAAGAAAGTTGTTGGGCATCGCTTTTCAATAGGCTGTGAAGACGAAAAGGGGATACACGGAATAATAGTCGTAGGTAGACCGGTTGCCAGGGCAATCCCTCAATATCAAGTGGCGGAAGTTACACGTTTGGTGACGGACGGCACGCCCAATATTTGCTCAAAATTATATGCAGCCTCTGCTCGTGCAGCTGATGCAATGGGGTATGACTGGATACAAACCTCAATTCTTGAGAGCGAAACCGGCATATCGCTAAAAGCGGCGGGATGGCAATTTGACCATAACATTAAAGGGCGGGATTGGAATTGCCCTTCTCGTAGCGGGCGAAGAACAGACCAGCCAATGTGTGATAAGCAATTATGGATAAAACGATTTAAGAGGGTAGTATGAACTGGAGAAATAGATGAATAATTTAGAGTATTTTTGTATAAGGGGCGAGATAGATTTTTTACTATGGCAGTTAGAACAGATGCTTAGGCAGGAAAAAAGACTATCCGGTATTGAAAAGATGATTGACGAAGCCACTGGTTACGATAAAGCGAAACGCAAAGAAGCCGAAAAGATTATTGCAAAGATTAACAAACTAAAAGCTAAGTTGGAGGGATAGATGAAAATTGAATTAGTAAGGGCTATCAAACATTTCAAGAGCGATTTAGATGGTGAATATCGGGGTATCTATGAGGTTGATATTGACGGAAAGCGAGAAGTGATTATACGCAATGGTAATTCGGTTGGGATGGTACAGTTCTACGTTGATAGACCAGTATCAGAATGTGTGCCGATTGTCAGGCAGACGGGCAAGGCAGCCCTTAATCTCGGTAAGTATCCCCTAGATACAAGTAGCACCTTATTTGGTCATTTTGCACGAGGGATATGCTACTATAAAGCTTCGTCCCGTTCAATGCAGTCTGGCGGAAGCCCCTTTCTTTTACTACCCATTTCAATTTTAGTAGGGTAAGACTATGAAGTGGTATAAATATGGCAAAATAGACCTCCGACCAGTAATTGTATATCTAATTATCATTACCGCAGTAACATATTACATTAGGGATTGGATGCTACAACAGGGTAAATTATGGGTATTGGTATATATGCTATCTGGTAGTATTTTTACTAGCTTTATAGCGATTTTACAATATATTAAAGAGTCACTGGGAAAATTAGCAAAACGAGTGTCAAAAAGGAAGATATAATGCCTAACCAAAATAGTATCTTTTGCCATGATAAATATACGGCACTTTTATCAAATATTCTTTGGTTTCGCTCAAATTCCCAATCTTGTACTTTGTTTTTTATCAATTCGTTAAACTCTATAAACCTTCTTTCAACACTATCTAGAGGTGGACTTTCCAATTTTATTTGCTCAATATCCTTACTTCTAAAAAATTCTAACGCCCAAAATATAACAAATATTATCAGAGCAACGGAAGATGTTATTGTTGAATACTGGTTTAATACTGGTAATGCAAAAGCTAGATTTATCAGATTTAGTGCGATACCTACCAAACTAACAACTAAATCCGAGGCTTTACTCCGCATATTATCTGGAGTATAGCAGGTGAATTATGGGGAATCAACGGAATATACGTATAGGTTCTGCAAGGTTATGAGTAAAAGGAAAATAATAATAGTAACGATTGCTGGTATTTCAACTGGTGTGATAATAGGTGTGCCTATTATTCAGCAATCCTTTCAGTTGGTTGAGCGGTATCAGATACACCCTGTTGTGGCGCTACTTGGCTATACTGCTGTTGGTGTTCTATTGTGGCACTTGGCTGATATTTTAGAGGAAATGGCTTATCGCCCCC
>Ga0172381_10001383_pt1 | contig 28822 bp, 16 predicted proteins | sample Leawel6488metaG_FD_119754 | JGI IMG/M metagenome (GOLD analysis project Ga0172381, IMG submission 119754) | Leachate microbial communities from a municipal landfill in Southern Ontario, Canada - Leachate well 64-88 metaG | ecosystem: Engineered > Solid waste > Landfill > Unclassified | place... | reverse complement strand
GTTTTGGTATTCAGATCAAACAATCAATGATCCTGCAAAAATCGTTCAATATCCTGCCACAATTAAAGCTTCCCAAACGAGTAGTGCACAAGGTGTATTTTTATCTTGTCTTACTTTTTATGGCGAGTATTTAGCGATTGATTTTAACACTCCTAGAGAAAATCCATGTGAATTAATGACTTTTGAACATTGCTATGGATATCCACTAAGTGGTGAATTTATTCGTATTGATAATTGTTATGATATCCCACGATTATTACATTGTCATGTTAATCCTGCAATACAACGCTTTATTGGAGGTCAGTATTCACCCTCTGTTGTTGATGCTGTAACTGCGAAAAAGACATACGCATATACAATTAATCATACTGATAATGCACAGTTAATTGATATTTTCACTTTTGGAACCTACGGTGGTATTTATCTGGGTGGTGATACTTACGGGCAATTAACTAATTTCAATCTAGACTGTGTAGCGATAGGTATTTATAAAAAAGGGAATAATACATTCAATAGAAATTGGCAAATAGCGCAAGGTTCCATCATCGCAAATGTTGGAAATGATGTTAAGGATATTCACCCGTTTGTTATAGAAGGCGAAGGTCATACCTCAATAACTAATGTAGAAGCGTTTTCAGGAGCTAATGCAGCATTAACTACAGTAAAAGAAAATAACTCATGGGATTTTATGTTAGTTGATGGTGATAAAAAACTGACGATTTCTATGCATGGATGTAGAATGAGAAATTATGCTTCAGAAAATCCGATTACTCTACGAAATGAGCACGCTGTTATTTATGCTGATGGTTGTTTTGATAAGTACGAAAACCTATTTAGTTTACCTTGATATGTAATTCCGGATAGAGTTAACAATATATATATTTATTGTACCAGCAATTCTCACATTGTACTTCTTAATGTGCAGATAAATAATGTTTTAAAGATATTTATAAATGAATATAGAAAACAATTTTATACAATCAAATCTATTTGAAATGAAAAAGAATAAGCAAATTTGTTTGATAATTTTTTTGTGTGTTTTTATTTGTAGTTGTAAACAATTATCTACAATTAATTCAAATGAAAATTCTTACATAAGTATTCGTGAATTTAATGTTCTGCCCGAGAATAGTCCACAAACCAATAAAAAAAATCTACAAGAAGCTATTAATTGGGCTTCAGAAAGGGGAGCTGCATTATTTGTTGATCCATCTGAAGAACCTTATCCAATGGATGGAGGTATTATACTTAAAGAAAATGTATCACTAATTGGTGTACACGGTCCGACTCCACGTGGTACGATTAACCCAAATAAGAAAGGTACACCAGTTGGAAGTGTTTTCAAGATCACAGACAAAGAGAATGTATTCATCACTGTTGAATCTGCGACACAAATTAAGGGGATTCAGTTTTGGTACCCAGAACAAACGATCAAGGACCCATTGAAAATAATACCTTATCCTGCAACTATACAAACATCTAAAACATCTTCAACTCAGGGCGTGTATTTATCATGTCTCACCTTTTACGGTGAATATTTGGCTATGGATTTTAATTGTGATCCACAATATATATGCGAATTAATGACCTTTGAGCACTGTTATGGATATCCATTAAGCGGAGAATTCATAAGAATAGATTATTGTTATGATATACCTAGATTGCTTCATTGTCATGTAAATCCCGCTGTACAAAGATTTATAGGTGGTCAATACTCACCAGCTGTTGTAGATGCTGTAATTGCAAATAAAACCTTCGCTTATTCAATTAATCACACAGATAATGCCCAAATGATAGATATTTTCACATTTGGTACTTATGGTGGTATTTTCTTGGGTGGTGACACTTATGGTCAATTAACGAACTTCAATCTTGACTGCGTTGCTGTTGGTATTTATAAAAAAGGGAATAACACATTCAATAGAAATTGGCAGATTGCTCAGGGATCTATAATTGCTAATACCGGAGAACAAATTGAAAATATTCACCCAATCATAATTGAGGGGGAAGGTCATACTTCGTTTACAAATGTTGAATCTTTTTCTGGCTTAAACCCTGCATTAACTACAGTCGATGAAAAACAATCATGGGATTACATGATAATTAAAGGTGATAAAAAAACAACTGTTTCACTTTTTGGATGTAGAATGAGAAATTATGTTTCAGATCAACCATTTACAATTCATAATAAAAAGGCAACTTTACATGTAAATGGATGTTTTGATAAAAATGAAGCATTAATCTCTTACTAAAGAATAGAAATATACGTAGAAACCTAGAATTTATTTATCTGAATATCACATTCAGTGATATTCAGATAAATTTGAAATTACTCCTAAATGATCGTTTCAAAAGTGAGCCATAAAGCCGATATTACTGGGATTACATTTACACATAAAGGAAATGATAAGAAATATTAATTTTATATACTTCTGCACTTTAACAATATTGCTTTGTTCTTGTAGTAAATTTCATCAGAGTTCGAAGTATTATTTTGATGAAACAGGTATATCGAGAGAAAACCTTGAATCTTATCTTCACCGGTCTGTAACGATGTCTGAATTCTTAACATTTGACCCCTATTGTAACGATGGTTTTTATCCAGACAAAGAAAGAGATGTAAAACTGATTCAGAATGTTGGAGCAAAATTCATTGGGCGAGCTATATATCGTTGGGGTGGTGAAAGTGTTTTTAATACTCCCGATTTCTTAGATAAAGCCAAGAAACTGACAACTCTAGTGCATGAAACCGACCCAGATGTTGTTTTTCAGGCTGCAATTTTTGAAGCTGTCAGCACGGAGGTGAACAGTATAGGTATACCAGAATGGGTTTTCATTGAATTTAATCTACCTTTTGAAAAACGCAACTTCAATTATTATGAGATGCTAAATAGTAATGGTAAGTACAAAGATTTTTGGGGTGAAGGAATTAGTGTTCCTGATATCTCCAAGACTGAAACTAAACTATGGTTTTTGTTTCTTGCCGGTACATACCTGAAAATTGGTTGCGAAGCACTTCACTTGGGACAGATTGCATTGATAGGAATGGAGGATAATAATTTCAAACACTGGGGCGAGCTGCTAGATATGATTCGAAGTTATGCAAGAAAAAATGCTCGTAGGAAATGGGTACTGCTAGATGCTCATACACCTTTTGGAGGGATGGTAATTAATGGAAAAAGTCTGTTAGATTTCAATTCTTTTCCTTTACGAATAAAAGAAATCCCTGAAAAACCACAAAAATCTGTTCTGGAAATGGGTTATTTAGACAGTTTTTACGGTCGGAGCAAAGGCGGAATTACTCCTTCTGGATGGGAATGTGAGTCACTACCATATTTGGTTGAGTTTGATAATTTCGGAGTGAGTGAAACTCCGGGTGAAGCTACCATTGATTCTCATTATGTTTGGGGATATGATGAGATCACATGGTTCTGCCTGCAAGATGAAGCATACAGAAATGAATGGTTAAAGTATGCTTATGATTGGATAAGAGAAAATGATTCTAATGGATTCTTACAAATGCCCGTTTGCCGTATTATGTTGACAGGGAAAGATAGTCTTGTAAGAAAATGCCATTCCAACACTCGAACTGCAGATTTTCCACAAGGTCTAAATCTTGAAGAGACAATTAAAGAAATCTGGTTACAATAATTATAAGGATGTGAAAAACAAATACCTTCTGTTATTAACAATCATAATTAGCATGTATACACGTAATGCGACTAGTCAAATCCAAGAACTAGAATGGTCTATAGCTTACCACAAGGAAATGTTGGAGCAACCTGATAGGTGGTTTACAGCACAGGTTCCTGGAGCTGTACAGTTGGACATTATGAAGGGTGAGAATTATGCTCAACCTTGGTGGTATGGAGATAACTTTCGCCAATTTGATTGGATGGAGAGTTGGTATTTTACGTATAAAACCAATTTTAAGAAACCATCTTTAAAAAGGGGAGAGCAGTTGTTCTTTTTTTCGAAAGGGATAGATTATCAATTTCAAATTTATTTGAACAATCAAAAAATATGGGAACAGGAAGGGATGTTTAGATATGTTGATATTGATATAACTAATTATTTGGAGACAGAAAATGAACTGAAAATAATTGTGATGCCAATCCCATCGATTGGAGTTCCTTATGAAAAAGGAAAAGATACTTACCGCCAAAACGCCCGTGAAAGTGTAAAGCCTGCAGTAAGTTATGGTTGGGACTGGCACCCACGTTTGGTCACTCGTGGTATTTGGGATGAAACCGGACTAATTGTTCGTAATAAATCACGCTTGTCCGATGTGAAGGTAGACTACAACCTAAATGCAACTCTAACTAGTGCAAATGTATTCTTAGAGGTGAATGGTGTCGAAATTGCAGGAAAAGAAATTAAATGGGTTTTGACAGATCCTACTGGGAAAAGAATTGTTGAAAAGTTGATATCGTTGCAAGAAAACGAATGTATCATCCATCAATCATTACCAGAGATTTGCCTTTGGTGGCCAAATGGATATGGTTCTGCATCTTTATATACAAGTGATTTGTATTTGTTGGATCAGAACAATGAAATATTAGAACAACAAACTAAAAAGATTGGATTTCGCAAGGTGCGACTTGTCATGAATGAAAAGTTACGGGAAGAATCCAGTTTCCCAAAAACTCGTTCTGTAGCACCTGCATCACTGGAAATCAACAACCAGCGAATATTTGCTAAAGGATCCAACTGGGTTCACCCAGAGTTATTCGTTGGATTAATCACCCCTGAGCTATATCGAAAACAACTAGTTCTTGCAAAAGAGGCCAACTTCAATCTACTTCGTGTTTGGGGGGGAGGTATCACTAACAAAGAGGTATTTTATGATATATGCGATGAATTAGGAATCATGGTATGGCAGGAGTTTCCATTGGCTTGTAACAACTATACAGATGATGAGAAATATCTAAAGGTCCTTGAGCAAGAAGCTCGTTCAATTATTAACAGAGTAAAAACACATGTTTGTCTAGCTATTTGGTCGGGAGGTAATGAATTATTCAACAGCTGGAGTGGAATGACTGACCAGTCGCTGGCCTTACGTTTGCTCAATAGTCTTTGTTATGAGTTAGATCGATATACTCCCTTCATTTACACTTCACCACTCTACGGCATCGGTCATGGACACTATATATTCTACGACAGAGAAAAGAATAAGGATTTGTTTCAATGGATGGCACGTGCCAATTACACCGCATACACAGAATTTGCAGTACCCGGAGCAGCCAATATTGAAGTGTTGAAAAGTTTCATCCCAACTAATGACCTTTTTCCTCCTAAACGCAATACGTCATGGGAAAGCCATCATGCTATGGGTTCATGGCAAGCTGACAGTTGGCTCGATATGCCTACACTTGAACATTATTTTGGTACAATAAGAACAATTGAAGAATTAGTCGCTTACAGTCAGCTTTTACAATGTGAAGGGTTGAAATTTATATATGAAGAGGCTCGTCGACAAAAGCCATATTGTAGCATGGCTTTAAGTTGGTGCTACCAAGAGCCATGGCCAACAGCTGCGAATAACAGCCTGATAAATTGGCCAAACGAAGTGAAGCCTGCATATTATCATGTAACTAAAGCATGTCGACCAATATTAGCCAGTGCACGTATTCCGAAATTTGAGTGGAGTGCAGGAGGGGTCTTTTCTTGTGATTTATTCATGTTGAACGACTCCTATAGAAAACTTGAAAAATCAAACATTGAAGTAATCATACAGTATGATGATAAGGAGATGCTTTTAATGAGATGGGATTGTCCTGCTTCTAATGATTTCTGTAATGTTGAAGGTCCCACAGTAACAGTCGAAATTCCGGAGATGGATAGTGATTTTTTTACCTTATTGGTACGAGTAGTTGATAAACCGGAATATAATTCATCCTATCTGTTGCACTTTTCAGGAAATAATTGTAAAAAAGTCCTTCCATCTGGAGAATACTTCAGAGGAGAAACAGAATTTACTTATACCAAATATTATAATTGAAACGAACATACAAATTTTACATGATGAATATATGTATATTTTAATAGATATAATAACAATATTTTAATATTATTTATGAAAAGCAAGATGTCATTAAAAAAGGTGTTGCCTGTTATAAGCTGTTTTTTTGTAATGGGTATTGTGGACTTGGTTGGAATATCAACCAATTATGTTAAACAGGATTTCGGACTGAAAGATTCAATAGCGAATCTTCTTCCTTTGAGTTTATTCTTGTGGTTTGCTATACTAGCAGTACCAACTAGTATGGTAATGAATAAAATAGGGAGAAAACGTACCGTCATCATTAGCATGATACTTACATTGTTAGCTATGATTGTACCATTAATTGTATATAATTTTCCAATAATGTTATTTGCTTTTGCTTTATTGGGAATAGGAAATACAATAATTCAAGTGTCGCTTAACCCATTGTTAACCAATGTTATAAGTGATGATCGCCTTACAAGTAGTTTAACGATGGGACAATTTATTAAAGCTATTGCAGCATTTCTTGGTCCCATCATTGCCAGTTGGACAGCAATGAGTTTTGGTGATTGGAAGTTCGTTTTCCTTATTTACGGTATAGTGACTATTTTAACAGGGATATGGTTAGTTTTGACCCCTATTACTGAAGAAAAAACAAAACAAAAAACGTCATCATTAGGTGATACTTTCGCTCTTTTGAAAGATAAAATGATTCTTATTTTTTTCATAGGGATACTTTTTGTCGTAGGTATTGATGTAGGACTCAATACAACTATCCCTAAATATTTAATTGAAAAATGTAATATTCCGTTAGAAAAAGCAGGATTGGGAACAAGTCTCTATTTTATTGCAAGAACGTTAGGAACTTTTATTGGTGCATTATTATTGGTAACCATTTCTGCAAAAAGATTTTTTAAAATAAGTATGCTTGTTGCAATACCAGCATTGATTATTATGCTGTTCACTACAAAAGTATGGAGTATTTTAACACTGGTTTTTATTGTTGGCTTTGCAATCTCTAATGTCTTTTCGATAATTTTTTCATATGCATTAAAACGTAAACCAGAGAATGCTAATGAAATATCCGGCTTGTTGATTATGGGTGTAGCTGGTGGAGCTATAATACTTCCACTTATGGGATTGGCTGCCGATTCTTTTGGACAAACCGTGGCAATGGGACTCCTATTGTTATTGATGGGATATTTGTTGTATTGTTCAATGATTATTAATGAGAAAAAAGTTCAATAAATTAAATACATTCTAATTACTTAATAAATTTTGAAAATATGAAACGAAGTGAAATAAATCGGATTATTGTAGACGCGAAGAATTTTTTAGCAGATCATCAGTTCCATCTGCCACCTTGGGCATATTGGGGACTTTCAGATTGGAAAAAGAATAAAGAAAGTGTATCTGAAGTAATGAACAACATGTTGGGATGGGATATTACTGATTTTGGCTCTGGTGATTTTTATAAAAGAGGCTTGTTTTTGTTCACATTAAGAAATGGAAAGTTTAACGTTGATAAGAAACCATATGCTGAGAAGATAATGATTGTAGAGGAAAATCAAGAAACACCGATGCACTTTCATTGGTCAAAGATGGAAGATATTATAAATCGTGGTGGTGGTAATTTAGTTATTGAGTTATACAATGCCACATCCGATGATTTGTTGGATGAAACTACACCAGTACGGTTGAAAACTGATGGTGTAGAAAGAATAGAAGAACCAGGAGGTAAGGTGATTCTAAAACCAGGAGAAAGCATTTGCCTTGAACAAGGAATGTATCATCGCTTTTATGGTGAACCAGGAAAAGGTAAAGTCCTCGTAGGAGAAGTAAGTGCAGTAAACGATGATACTTCAGATAATCGATTTAATGAGACAGTAGGTAGGTTCCCTAATATAGAGGAAGACGAAGAGCCCATCCACTTGTTGGTGTCAGATTATGAAAAGTTTCTTGGATAATGAAAAAAACAATTAGAATATCAGGAACAGGATGTGCATTGGTTGATTATCTATACAAACCTGTGTCTTTTACGAGTGAATTATTCAAAAGATGCCTTTCAGTAACTCCAGGGGATGGAGGATTATTTCCAGGCAAACTTGTTCTCAGAGACGAATTTGAGAAATTCTCAGGTGAAGACTATTTAAAAGTAAGAGATCAGATCACCAACGGAAATCCTCCTGTAACATTAAATATTGGAGGACCATCCATTGTTTCCTTGATTCACACTGCTCAAATGTTAGCCGGAATGAATGCTGAGGTTTACTTTTACGGAAGTAAAGGCAGAGATGACGGGGCAAATTTTATTGATGAGAACTTACGACAAACTCCGTTGGCAATAGGTAAATATAAGATTTCAGATAAATACACTGCATTTACTGATGTACTTTCTGATCCAAATTATGATCATGGGCATGGGGAGCGTATATTTATCAATAATATTGGTGCTGCATGGGATCTTTATCCCGAGGATTTAGATGAAGACTTCTTTAAAAGTGATATTGTTGTTTTTGGAGGTACAGCATTGGTTCCCCATATACATGAATCATTATTAGAGTTGCTTAAAAAGTCGAAAGATAATGGTGCACTAACAATTGTCAATACTGTATACGACTTCTTAAATGAGAAAAAGAATCCAAGTAAGCCATGGCCTTTAGGTTCTTCAATGAAGTCATATCAATATATTGACCTTCTAATTACTGATAAGGAAGAAGCTCTCCGATTAAGTGATAAGGACATAATTGATGATGCTTTATCATTTTGTCTAGAAGCAGGTGTTGGAGGTATAATTATTACTCACGGAGCCAATCCGCTTTCATATGCATTTAACAATCAGCTATTCGGGAGTTCGAGAGGTTGTAAACCAGTTTCAGAGAAAGTAAGAAATTTAATAATTAAACACCCTGAAAAAGTTGGTGATACTACAGGGTGTGGAGATAATTTTGTTGGAGGTGTTATTGCAAATATTGCCGAACAGTTACTAGAAAATCGCTCTCTCCAAATAGATATGGATAAAGCTATTGCCATGGGAGTTGTTTCGGGAGGTTATGCATGTTTCTACAGTGGAGGAACTTATTTTGAGAAAAATCCAGGAGAGAAAAAACAATTGATAGAACCTTTCTTCAACGAATATCTTCTTCAATTAGAAAGCAAAAGTTTATATTGATAAATACTGTCTGATGAAAATAAAAAAAATTGTTGTTTTTGGCGCAGGAAAAATTGGACGATCTTTTATCGGGCAAGTTTTTAACCGGTCAGGTTATGAAGTTGTTTTTGTAGATATCAACAAGCAACTGATTGACATGATGAATCGCGAAAGACATTACCGTGTAATTATTAAAGATGGTGATAACGAAGAAACACTTCAAATTGAAAATATAAAAGGTGTTTGTCTTGACGACGAAGAGAATGTAATTCTTGAATTAAAAGATGCTGGAATTGTTTCTCTTTCAGTTGGACAGTTAGGTTTGCAAAAAGCAATTCCAATTATAGCTAGATCTTTAATTGCTCGACGTAATGATTATGGAGATGAACCATTAGATATAATCATTGCTGAGAACATGCGTAATGCAGATATATTTATCAGAGAAGAGCTAAGGAAGTATCTACCGGATAATTATCCAATTAAGCAGTTGGTAGGTTTGGTTGAGACTAGTATTGGAAAAATGGTTCCAATTATGACACAGAAGGATGTAGAAGATGATCCATTGCAGGTTTTTGCAGAACCTTATAACTCGTTGATAGTTTCAAGGAGTAGCTTCATTAATCCTCTTCCTGAAGTTCCTTTCTTGGCTCCAAAAGATAATATTAAAGCCTGGGTAGATAGAAAGTTGTTTATCCATAATTTAGGCCATGCAACAACTGCTTATTTAGGATTTAAAGCTCATCCAGATGCAGTATATATCAGTGAAGTATTGGATGATAATGAAATTCTTTTAGAAGTTCGTCAAACAATGCTACAAGCTGCAGATATTTTACGCTCACTTTACCCTGAAGAATTTACGCATCAACAATTAGAGGATCACACTGACGACTTGTTGCATCGATTTAGGAATAAAAGTCTAGGAGATACCTTATTTCGTGTTGGGTGTGACCTTTATCGTAAACTAGGACCAGAAGACAGATTGGTTGCACCAGTAAGTGCGGCTCTTAAAACAAATAAATCTTATCATTTAATATTACGTGCAATAGAAGCCGGTATTTCTTTTAGAGGAAAGGATCAGAATGGCAACTATTACCCATCCGATATGTTGTTTTTTGAGGAGGCAAAAAAAGGCAATCGCTATGTTTTAGAAAATATTTGTAAACTCCCCGTTAATTTATTGTATACCAAATAAAAATTTGATATGAAGAGAATATTATTAATTACAATTATGTTGGCTGTAATACTTGCCGGTTGCCAACAATCAATTACAAAGGAAAAGAATAAAGAACCTATCGATTATGTCAATAATCGTATTGGTAATATTAGTATTCTTCTTGTACCCACATTCCCGGTTACTCATCTTCCAAACAGCATGCTCCGTATGATTCCAGCTCATACCGAGTTTGTCACAGACCGGATGAAGGGACTTCCGTTGAATGTGCCATCACATCGCCAAGGTGATGTACTTTATCTGATGCCTTATTGTGGAGATATGACTGAATTGACAACAAAACTAGATTATCGATACGATCACGAAGAATCTACTCCTTATCACTATTCAGTCTTATTGGATGATTATGGTATCTTGACGCGTTTTGCTCCTGCTGCGCGCTCTGCAATTTTCTCGTTGACCTATGAAAACGAAGGCCCTCGATATGTCATGTTGCGTACTGCAGGCGAGGGCGAATTGAAAGCAGAGAATAATATCATGCATGGATATGAGATCTATCATGGGACCAAACATTACTTCTATCTTGAATTTGACCAGAATCCAGTAGAGAGCGGACTCAAAGAGAAAGATAATAACAAGGCTATATATGCTCGTTTTGCAGAAAATACAAAAGAGGTACGCATTCGCTATGGAGTATCCTATATTAGCGTAGAACAAGCACAGAAAAATCTTAACAATGAAGTAACAGGTTTTGATATTGATGCATTGGCAGATGCAGCACGTGACAAATGGAACGAAACATTGGGAAAAATTGAAGTGGAAGGTGCTACAGAGGATCAGAAAACAGTATTTTATACTTCACTCTACCGAGCACACGAAAGGATGATCAATATTTCTGAGGATGGAAGATATTACAACGGTTTTGACGGAAAAGTACATGACGATGGTGGGGTTTCATTTTGGACTGATGACTGGATTTGGGACAATTACCTGGCATTGCATCCATTGCAAATTATTCTTAATCCCAAACAAGAAGAAGAAAAGCTTGCATCATATATAAGGATGTATGAACAATCTGAAGAAAAGTGGATGCCTACCTTCCCTTGTGTGTTCGGTGATGCTCATTGTATGAATGGAAACCATGCTGCCGTAATGTTTGCAGATGCCTTGAGTAAAGGGATAAAATTTGATGTGGAGAAGGCATTCGAGGGAATGAAAAATTCAGTTCTCAACGAAACCATGATTCCTTGGCGACGTGCTCCAAAAACTGAGCTTGATGACTTTTATCATAAAAATGGATGGTTTCCAGCACTCCATCCTGGTGAAAAAGAAACGGTTTCTATTGTTAGTGATTTTGAACAGAGAAATGCAGTAGCCGTTACACAGGCAGCATCTTATGATGACTGGAGTATTGCTCAAATGGCGAAGTATTTGCAAAAAGAGGAAGACTATAACTTTTTCCTGAACCGTGCATTTAACTATCGCAATCTGTTCAACAAAGAGACAGGCTTTTTCCATCCAAAGGATAAGAATGGAGCATTTATAGAACCATTTGACTACATTTTCTCAGGTGGGATTGGAGCTAGGGCATATTATGATGAAAACAATGCCTGGACCTATATTTGGGATGTTCGTCATAACGTTTCAGATCTAATCGATCTGTTTGGTGGTAATCAACCTTTCATTGATAAGTTGGATCAACTATTTGTAGAGGATTTAAAATTACCTAAATGGCAATATTATGCGGTACATCCTGATGCTACTGGTAATGTTGGTCAATTTGTAATGGGTAATGAACCAAGCTTCCATATTCCTTACCTTTATAATTATGCTGGTCAACCTTGGAAAACACAGAAACGTATCCGAATGTTGCTGGAAAGTTGGTTTCGTAACGACCTGATGGGTATTCCTGGTGATGAGGATGGTGGTGGAATGACAGCTTTTGTAGTCTTTTCACAATTAGGATTTTATCCTGTAACACCAGGTATTCCTGTGTATACAATAGGAAGCCCTATATTTACAAAATCGACAATTAATTTGGATAATGGAAAAAAATTCACGGTTGAGGCTAAAAATGCTTCTTGGAGCAATAAATATATTCAATCTGCCACTCTGAATGGAGAAGTGTTGAATCGTACCTGGTTTACACACGATGATTTGATTAGTGGTGGTGTGTTAGTACTTGAGATGGGTGATCGTCCAAACAAAGAGTGGGGTGTTGACTCTCCGCCTCCCTCAGCGACTGATATGCAGTAATTAGTTTTTCCTCCTTTACAGAAGGGGAAAACAAAAGAAGGTCTAGTGTCAAACTCAATCAAAGTAATTTTTAAATTATGAATAGAATTATTATCATCTGTTTATTGCTCTCTTTTCTACCGAGTTATGCACAGATTGTTGAAAAGGTCACTGATCCTGTGGAGTGGGTGAACCCATTGATTGGTACTCAGTCTAAACATTCGTTATCCAATGGAAATGTCTATCCGGCAATAGCCCTGCCATGGGGTATGAATTTCTGGACCCCTCAAACAGGGAAGATGGGAGATGGATGGGTTTATTCCTATGAAAGTGATAAAATTAATGGTTTTAGACAAATACATCAACCTAGTCCTTGGATTGGCGATTATGGGCAGTTTTCTATAATGCCGGTGACTGGTAAACCACTCTTTGGTGAAGAGGAACGTGCAAGCTGGTTTTCTCATAAAGCTGAGATAGTTAAACCTTATTATTATAGTGTTTACCTAGCAGAACATGATGTTGTTACTGAGATAACACCTACTGAACGGGCAGCTTTTTTTCGTTTCACATTCCCTGAGAATGAAAATTCATTCGTGGTTATTGATGCACTTGATATGGGATCATATATAAAAATTATTCCCATAGAACGAAAAATCATTGGTTATACAACAAAAAATAGTGGTGGTGTTCCTAATAACTTTAAAAATTACTTTGTAATTGAGTTCGATAAACCATTTACCTTTCATGCTACTTTCGATAACCAGACATTGAGTCTAAATAAACTGGAAAACAGAGCGGATCATACCGGTGCTGTTATTGGGTTTAGTACGACAAAAGGTGAGATGGTGAACGCGCGTGTTGCATCTTCATTTATTAGTCATGAGCAGGCTGAGTTAAATTTAAAAGAGCTGGATACAGATGATTTTAATCAGGTGAAACAAAAAGGAAAAGAATCTTGGAATAAAGTGTTAAAGACTATCGAAGTTGAAGGTGGTACAGTTGATCAAACTCGTACTTTCTACACCTGTCTTTATCGCTCCTTGCTATTTCCGAGAAAACTGTATGAGATTGATGAAAAGGGTGATGTCATTCATTATAGTCCATATAACGGAGAAGTGCTGCCTGGGCGTATGTTCACTGATACTGGTTTCTGGGATACTTTTCGAAGTCTCTTTCCTTTTCTAAATCTTGCATTTCCCTCAGTTAATGCCGAAATACAGGAGGGTCTTGTCAATACTTTTCTAGAAAGTGGTTTTCTTCCTGAATGGGCAAGTCCAGGTCATCGCAACTCAATGATTGGAAATAACTCAGCTTCTGTTGTAGCGGATGCTTATCTGAAGGGAATTAGAGGGTATGATATTGACCTTTTGTGGAAGGCTGTTGTGCATGGAACAAAAAATGTGAATCCGAATAGTGCTGCTACCGGACGTCTAGGACATGAATATTACAATAGTCTGGGTTATATACCATACAATGTCGGAATCAATGAGAATGCCGCTCGTACACTTGAGTATGCATATGACGATTGGTGTATTTACCAACTGGGTAAAAAACTGAATAGACCAAATTCTGAGATAGATATTTATGCTAAAAGAAGTCAGAATTATCGCAATCTTTTTGATCAAGAGACAAAGTTAATGAGAGGTCGAAATGAAGATGGCACCTTTCAATCTCCGTTCAATCCTTTTAAGTGGGGAGATGCATTTACAGAAGGGAACAGTTGGCATTATACTTGGTCTGTTTTTCACGATGTTCAAGGATTAATTGAACTCATGGGCGGAAAAAAAACATTCAACATGATGCTTGATTCAGTTTTTAAACTACCGGCTTTATATGACGAGAGTTATTATGGTGCTGTAATTCACGAGATTCGTGAAATGCAAATAATGAACATGGGTAATTATGCACATGGGAATCAGCCTATTCAACATATGATTTATCTCTACAATTACTCTGGTGAACCCTGGAAAGCTCAATATTGGTTACGTGAGGTTATGAACAGACTTTATACACCGGCACCAGATGGGTACTGTGGTGACGAAGATAATGGACAAACATCAGCTTGGTATGTGTTCAGTGCACTCGGTTTTTATCCAGTATGCCCTGTTAGCGATGAATATGTAATGGGTGCACCATTATTTAAAAAAGCAACAATCCATTTAGAAAATGGGAGAAGTGTGGTGATTAATGCGCCACTCAACAATGCGAATAACCGCTATATTAAAAGTGTGAAATTTGAAGGTAAATCATATTCAAAAAATTATTTGAAGCATAGTGATCTGATAAAAGGTGCACAAATTGACATAGAAATGAGTGAGGCTCCAAATAAGTCAAGAGGAATAAGTGAAAATGATTTTCCCTATTCCTTTTCAACAAGATAAGTTGAGATTGACTCACACGAGAATATAAATTAATTGAGTTGGCTAGTTTGGAATAATTTTCATATAAAACGGTTTTGTCACGAATGAAAAAATATATCTATTTCGCTTTTATTTTCGTATTTTTTATCTCTTGTGAAGATAAAAAATTGGAAACTATTGGATTATTTGATTTGAAGTATACTTTAGATTACGATTTAAATAATTCTCAACTTGTGGAATGTCTGTGGGACGATATTCATGCAGTTGTAACATTACAAGGTATTGTCAACAGAGATGCCCCTCGATTATTCATTAATTATGTTGTTGAGTCCGGAATTGAGATAGATACATATTGGTGGAACAAATACCGTCAACCTGGTAAATGGCTACATGATAAAGATACTGTTGTCTATAAAGATATTGTGGAGTTAATCGACGAATATAAACATTTCATCAGTGGAGTTGTATTGTATGATTCTTCAATCGCATCTACAAGTAATGTGGCTTCGTCAGTAGCTGGTGCTGAAAATCTGATTGCTGTTCGTTATGATACAAATCCCGGTAGTTTGTATTCACGGATCATTCTTTCTGGACCAAAATTGAAGGTAAAGGTGAGGTTGATTAACGAGGATGGAACTCCACTTTTCACAGGTAAAGGTATAATACCTGGTACCAACAGAAATTCAACAGGATCAATAAAGAATGATCCATATATCTGGTTTATTGAAAAGTATATGAAGACCAATAAGTGTACTGGAGAATTCGGCGCTTATTACATTGATCAGAAATGGCGAGAAAAACCTAAAACAACTGTTGTGAATCATCATACTCTAACAAATCACGACTTTTTCGTTAGTAAAAATGCCTTTTTCTTCGATCTTTCTCCATGGGGTGATGAACCAGCTACTGATGATGTTAACCAGCCTATAGGTACAGACTTAGCGACATTGAAAGAGTTTCTTGCTGAAGCTTACAGAATTAATAATGGTGAGAAAATGTGCTATATAGGTGGATTTCCTTCATGGGCCTTCAAATATACAGAGCGTGTTGGTGGAACCCATGGAGATGTGCCAACTGAATGGGAGTTCTCTAAACTAATAGGTGCATATAATGCCTTTAAGGATGCCGATGCGATTGGTTTTGGCGCTTTAGCCAATGCTTCTTTTTGGACTCATTTTCCATTGAAGGAGAAATATCCTCAAAAAAGGATAACTATTGAAGAACTGAAGCAGAGAGGATATATTAATGAAAATGGACAAGTGGATTTCAAAGGAAGGGATTTTATCATATTCTATGTCGGAGATTATGACGCATCCTCATGGGTAGCACAACGAACGCCTACTATCTGGGATAGTAAAAGTAGAGGAAAAGTACCTATGATGTGGGCAATAAGTCCGGTATTGGAAAAAAGGGTACCGATGGCTCTACACTATTATCGTGAGACTGCTACCCCCAATGATTATTTTGTTGCTGCTGATAATGGTGCTGGATATTTAATGCCAGGCATGTTGCAAGAACCCAGAGGAATATCTGGTTATAAATCGGGGTTGGATGCATGGGCAAATCATTGTATCCCGTATTACAGCCGATGGGATCTTACAATTACCGGTTTTGTAATCGATGGTACTGCTCCTGGTCTCACAAAAGAAGGATTAGATTGTTATGCTTCATTTAGTCCTGATGGCATCGTTCCTCAGAAAGTGCCTTTGACCTTGTTACATGGGAATATGCCAGTTTTACGATCTGACGAAGATATTCAACAAGAACCTAAAGAAGCAGCTCAACGTGTAGCTCAGAGGGTCTCTGATCGTCCCGTTCCTTTTCACTGGTTTCGTAACATATTAAAAAACCCTGAATGGTATGTAGAGGTTATTGATGAACTGGAAAAGATAAATCCTGATATAGAATTACTTGATACTCCTACTTTTTTTGAGCTGTATCGTATTTGGCTTCAACAAAATCAAGATGCAGCTAATGGAGATATAAATTAGAGTGAGTTAAATTGTTTGGAAAGAGATTTTTACATTAGAAACGTATAGTTAAATTATTTTATAGATGGCAGAAGTTGTAGTTATGCCCAAGCAAGGGCAATCTGTTGAAAGTTGTATCATTACAACTTTACACAAGAAAAAAGGTGATATCGTGAAAAAGGGAGAAATCTTATTCTCTTATGAAACAGACAAAGCTTCCTTTGAAGAAGAATCACCAGTTGATGGCACAGTTCTGGTTTCTTTTTACGGTGAGGGTGATGAAGTACCAGTTCTAGAAAACATGATGATCATCGGTGAGCCGGGTGAAGATATTTCCGCATTATCTACTCCTGCCCCCGCACAAATCATTGAAGATGCCGTTCCTTCAGCGGACGCGACTGTGGCCGCGCCCGACAAAGTGATGGCTGCCGTAGAGACACAAACTACGACCTCCGAAAATCGGTTTATCTCTCCTCGTGCAAAGAAACTGGCCGAAAAGAATGCGATACCGGTGTCACAACTTGATGGCACGGGTCCCAATGGTCGGATTGTGGAGAAAGATGTGATGACACGTCTCGTCGATCGTCCGAAAATGACACCGCTGGCAAAAATGGTGGCCCTCGAGGAAGGTGTGCAACCTGAAATAGCGGGTACAGGCCTGGCAGGCAGAACCCGTGCAGCCGATCTGGCCGCTCCGGTAAATCCTGTCTATGGTGTGGATTACGAGGATAAAAAGTTGTCGAACATGCGTAAGCTGATTGCCAAATCAATGCATGCTTCTTTGCAGAATTCTGCACAGCTCACCCATCATCTGGGGGCCGATGCACGACGCATTCTCGAGCTTAGGAAGAAAGCAAAAACTGCACAGCAGGAAGGACGGATCGCTGCAAATATCACCCTGAACGACATGGTCTGTTATGCAGTAATCAACGCATTGAAAAAATTCCCCGAAGTCAATACCCATTTTCTGGGCGATACCAAACGTTATTTTCATAAAGTACACCTTGGCCTGGCTGTGGATACAGAAAGAGGGCTGATGGTGCCTGCATTGCGCAATGCCGATGATCTCTCCATTGTGGGACTCTCCAACCAACTCAAGGAGCTCGCCACGGCCTGCCGCAGTGGCAGCGTGAATCCAGACATGCTAGCTGCAGAGGCCGCCACATTCACCGTTTCGAATCTCGGCAATTACGGAGTCGAAATTTTTACTCCTGTGATCAATCTGCCGCAGTCGGCCATCCTCGGTGTAAATACAATCCTGCCTCGTCCGAAAGACTTGGGCGACGGGGTGTATGCCTTTGTGCCCCATATTGGACTGAGCCTTACCTATGATCACCGTTCTCTGGATGGGGGAGAAGCAACCCGTTTCCTGAAACAAATTGCCACGGAAATTGAAACGATGGAAATTCAATTTTGATTGAAAATTAATATTTATAACTATGATAGATTTACTGATCATCGGTGGCGGTCCTGCCGGGTATGTAGCAGCAGAGAGAGCAGGGCACGCAGGATTGAACGTAGTCCTTTTTGAGAAAAAAGCAATGGGTGGTGTCTGTCTCAACGAAGGATGCATACCCACCAAGACGTTGCTATATAGTGCCAAGATATATGAGAATGCCTTACATGGCGATAAATATGGTGTGTCTGGAGATAATATCCGCTTCGACTATGAGAAAATAGTCTCCCGCAAGAAAAAGGTAGTTCGCAAACTTGTTTCAGGCGTAGAGGGCAAAATGAAATCAAACCATGTCACCGTGGTGAAAGGAGAGGCTTTTATCGAAAGTCGCTCTGCAGAAGGGATTCAGGTGACCTGTAATGGGGAGAAATATATTGGGAAGAATCTGCTCATCTGTACCGGATCGGAGGCTTCCGTACCACCCATCCCGGGCTTGAAGGAAGCGGGAGAAGTGATTCTTACCAACCGGGAGATACTGGAAATGACGGAACGGCCTGCATCACTTGTGGTGATTGGCGGCGGCGTAATCGGCATGGAGTTCGCCAGCTTCTACAATAGTCTGGGAACTGAAGTGACTGTGGTGGAGATGCTCCCGGAAATATTGGGCGGCCTCGACTTTGAAGTGTCGGCCATGCTTCGTGACATCTATGCAAAAAAAGGAGTTGCATTCAACCTGAATGCAAAGGTGGTGCAGATTGCGGGCAACAAGGTTGTTTTCGAAAAAGAGGGCGAAACCCACACTGTGGAAGGTGAAAAGATTCTGTTGAGCGTGGGCCGTCGCCCGGTTACAAAGGGATTTGGCCTGGAAAACCTGGGTGTGGAACTGCTGCGCAATGGCATCAAGGTGGATGAAAAGATGCGCACCAATATTCCCGGCGTATTTGCTGCCGGCGATGTGACAGGTTTCTCACTGCTGGCCCATACGGCAAGCCGCGAAGGAGAGGTGGTGGTAAACAATCTCACCGGTCGGAACGATATCATGCGCTACAACGCTATCCCCGGTGTGGTTTATACCAACCCCGAAGTGGCCGGAGTGGGTGAGACCGAAGAGTCGGCCAAAGCAAAGGGCATAGCCTATAAGGTAGCCAAACTGCCCATGGCCTATGCAGGACGTTTTGTGGCTGAAAATGAAGGTGGCACAGGAATCTGTAAAGTGCTGGTAGGTGAAAAGCATGGAGAGGTGATTGGCGTGCATATGCTCGGCAATCCTTCCAGCGAGATTATCTACGGTGCTTGTATCGCCATTGAACAGGAAATGACCTTGAAAGAAATGCAAGAGGTGGTATTTCCTCATCCTACCGTCAGCGAAATTCTCAAGGAGGTGGTTTTTAGTTTTTAACCGTATAGAAGAAAATAATCAATAAGTAAAACATCAACAAATTAATATAAAATGCCTAAAGTTCAAAACATTGATCCGTCGCAGGTACGCAAGCCAGGGTTCGTAGAGTTTCAGCCCATCCCGGTCAACCAGTATCAAAAGAGTGTGAAAGAAGAGAAAGATAATTTCACCAACGAAGAATTTAAAACCATCTATCATGACATGGTGTTGATCCGTGAGTTCGAAACCATGTTGAACCTGATCAAGACCAAGGGGGAATATAACGGTACGTCCTACAACCACCCGGGACCGGCTCACCTCTCCATCGGACAAGAGTCCGCAGCAGTGGGCATGGCCTGGACGCTAACGGTGGATGATTTTATCTTCGGTAGCCACCGTTCGCATGGTGAGATCCTGGCCAAGGGAATGTCGGCCATCCACAAGCTGGATGACGCCCAGCTCACCGAAATCATGAAGACTTTCTTCGATGGGACGGTTTTCGATATCGTAAAAAAAGATTTCAACGGGTCGGTGAAAGAACTGGCCAAACGTTTTTTGGTATACGGTACGCTAGCGGAGATCTTTGCTCGCAAGTCAGGATTTAACAAGGGATTGGGCGGCTCCATGCATGCCTTCTTCACTCCCTTCGGTGTCTATCCCAACAACGCCATCGTGGGCGGCTCGGGCGATATTGCCGTGGGCGCAGCACTCTACAAGAAGGTGAACCGCAAACCGGGACTGGTGGTGGCCAACATCGGCGACGCCTCTCTGGCATGCGGCCCGGTATGGGAGGGCATCAACTTTGCCGCGATGGATCAATTCACCGAACTCTGGGAAGGAGATATGAAGGGCGGATTGCCGGTAATCATCAACATCATGAACAACCAATACGGCATGGGCGGCCAGACCGTGGGTGAAACCATGGGCTACGGCATAGCAGCCCGCATCGGCGCCGGCGTGAATGGCGAACAGATGCATGCCGAACGGGTGGATGGTTACAACCCGCTGGCTGTAATCGATGCCTATAAACGCAAACGTAAAGTAATCGAAGAAAAAAGAGGCCCGGTGTTGCTCGATGTTCTCACTTACCGTTACAGCGGCCACTCGCCCTCCGACGCTTCTTCCTACCGCACCAAAGAAGAGGTCGAGGCATGGGAAGCACAGGACTGCATTCGTAGCTACGGTGAGCAACTGCTCGAGGCCGGGGTGGCTTCACAGGCCGACCTCGACCTGATAGCGGATGATATTCAGAAATTGGTGAACGAGATGTTCCTGCTGGCTATCAACGATGAAGTATCCCCACGCATGGACAATGCTGATATCATCGGAGAGATGATGTTCTCCAATGGTTCGGTGGAATCCTTCTCCGATGCAAAGCCCGAAGTGCTGATGCCGATGGCGGAAAACCCACGCGTAAAAAAGATCGCCAACAAGGAACGTTTTGCCTTCGATGCCGAAGGAAAACTTTACAGCAAAATGAAGCAGTACCAGCTGCGCGACGGTATCTTCGAAGCTATCATCGACCGTTTCTATAAAGATGCATCACTCATCGCTTACGGTGAAGAGAACCGCGACTGGGGTGGGGCCTTTGCCGTATATGGCGGGCTGACCGAGGCTTTGCCATATCATCGCCTCTTCAATTCACCCATTGCAGAAGCATCCATCGTGGGTACGGCCATCGGCTATGCCATGTGCGGCGGCAGGGTGATTCCGGAGATCATGTACTGTGACTTTATTGGCAGGTCAGGAGATGAGATCTTCAACCAGCTACCCAAGTGGCAGGCCATGAGCGGCAACGTATTGAAAATGCCGGTGGTGGTACGCGTATCCGTGGGATCCAAATATGGCGCCCAACACTCACAGGACTGGACCTCGCTGGTGGCACACATCCCCGGTATCAAGGTCTGTTTCCCGGTCACACCCTACGACGCCAAAGGTCTGATGAACGCGGCATTGCAAGGCACCGACCCGGTAGTCTTCTTCGAGAGCCAGCGCATCTATGACATGGGAGAACAGTTTCACGAAGGAGGTGTTCCCACAGGCTATTACGAAATTCCGCTGGGCGAACCCGATGTGAAGAAAGAGGGAAAAGACATCACATTCCTCACTGTCGGACATACACTCTACCCGGCTTTAAAGGCAGCAAAAGAACTCGAAGAAAAATATGGTCTCAGCGCCGAGGTGATTGATGCCCGCTCTTTGGTACCCTTCAACTATGAGAAGGTGATTGAGTCGGTAAAGAAAACCGGAAAGATCATCGTGGCCGGTGAAGCCACCACCCGCGGGTCCTTCCTGAACGACCTGGCAGCAAACATCGGACAGATGGCATTCGACTACCTCGATGCTCCTGTATGCGTACTGGGTTCCCGCAACTGGATTACCCCGGCACATGAACTGGAAGATGCCTTCTTCCCGCAACCCTCCTGGTTCCTGGATGTCATCCACGAACGGATTCAGCAGCTGAAAGGGTATATTCCCGGACAGAATTTTACCGACGGCGAGATGGTGAAACGGGCGAAAAAAGGAATTTGATATAAAAATAAAATGTATGATATATTTAGCAGATACAGCAAATATCGATGAAATTAAGGAATTGTTTAATTATTTTCCTATGGAAGGAGTTACAACAAATCCTAATATTTTATCCCATGAGCAGAAATCTTTATCAACAGTTATTCCCCTTATACAAGAATGTATAAAAGATAAGATGTTGCATATACAAACGATTAGTCATTTGGCAGAAGATATATTGCAAGAAGCTAAGCGTTATCGAGATTATTTTAATTTGGGTGATAACTATTATGTTAAAATCCCGGTAACCAAAGAGGGATATAAAGCCATAAGATTAGTAAAGGATGCAGGGATGAAAGTTACTGCAACTGCAATATTTACTCAACAACAAGCTTTAATTGCAGCAAAAGCTGGAGCTGATTTTGTGGCACCTTATGTTAATCGACTGGACAATATCTCTTCTCATGGAATCGATGTAGTTCGAGATATTGTCGAAACCTTCAAGTCTTATCAATTAAAATGTAAGGTACTAGGTGCTAGTTTTAAAAATGTAGACCAGATCTATAGAGTAAGTATGGTCGGTTGTCATGCAGTCACTGCATCGTATGAGGTGTTGGATGCAATTATGAAACATCCGATGACCGACAAGGGAGTGATAGACTTTGAAAAAGATGGTAAACATCTTTATGATATTTAATAAAACATTTTGATAATTATAAAGATTACTCAAAAGCAGTAAAAGTATGGCTAAGTTGCCAATAAAAAATTGATATATGAAAACAAGAGCAGTTAGGCTTTATGGTAAAAAAGACCTTCGTTTGGAGGAGTTTGATTTGCCACCCATCAAAGAGAATGAGATCCTTGCTAAAGTAGTATCGGATTCGATTTGTATGTCTTCCTACAAGGCGTCTTCACAAGGTGCAGATCATAAACGTATTCCAGATGATGTTGCGGAAAACCCAATCATCATTGGACACGAGTTTGCAGGTGAATTGCTTGATGTAGGAACCAAATGGAAAAGTAAATTCAAAGCAGGAGATAAGTTTTCAATACAGCCTGCACTATATTATGAGGATGGACCTGTGGGTATACTTAGTGCTCCAGGTTACAGTTACAAATACATTGGAGGTGATGCTACCTATGTGATCATTCCAAACGAGGTAATGGAGCAAAATTGTTTGCTCATTTATAGCGGAGAAGGTTATTATCCCGCTTCACTTGCCGAACCACTATCTTGTGTGATCGGTACAATGCATGCAAATTATCATACTACTCCAGGAAGCTATGCACACAAGATGGAGATAGTGGATGGTGGTAAGATGGCAATCCTTGCAGGCGTAGGCCCTATGGGGCTTGCTGCAATAAACTATGTGCTACATCGTGAAGATCGTAAACCTTCATTGCTTGTTGTGACAGATGTAAATCAAGCACGATTGGATCGTGCCGCTGAGATTTATACACAAGAGTTTGCCGCCTCAAGAGGTATTGATTTACGTTATGTCAATACCGGTAATGTAAATGATCCGGTTAAGGAACTGAAAGCAATAAGTGGCGACAAGGGGTATGATGACGTGTTTGTTTTTGCACCTGTGAAACAAGTTGTAGAGCAAGGAGATGCAATCCTTGCATTTGATGGCTGTCTTAATTTCTTTGCTGGGCCAAATGATCCCAACTTTAGTGCGATGCTCAATTTCTACAACGTTCATTACGCTTATACACATATAGTGGGTACTAGCGGAGGCAACAACGATGATATGTTGGAAGCGCTTGAAATAATGAATAAGGGTCTTGATCCGGCTGGTCTAGTCACTCATATCGGAGGCCTTGATGCAGTAGCTGAGACGACAAACGACTTACCCGATATCCCTGGAGGAAAGAAATTGATTTATACTCATCTATCTATGCCGCTTACGCCTATTACAGATTTCGAAAAGTTGGGTGAGTCAAGTGACTTCTTTAAAGAACTGGCCAATATCTGTAAAAGACACAAGGGATTATGGAGTGTGGAAGCAGAAACATATTTACTATCAAATTTTGTACAATGAAATGATAGTGAATGGTTTCTGATTAAAACGCCAAATTCTTATGACCATTAATGATCATTTATTAATAAATCAATCCAATTTAATAACAAATCTTTGATTATTTATTCATGATATTTATTTTTCCACAAATAACATTAAGTTAATTAAAATTAAAACATTGTTTTGCTATAGCTGCATATATATATTTATATTATATTTGCAATATTTAATTACGCTAAACCGGTTTAGCGTCGTGCTTAATTAATAAACAAATCATACCAAATTTATTCTAATATTGATGAGTTTAAATTTTTTTACTGTTTCTAATATTTGCTAAACCGGTTATGTAAATATATTTCGCTATATAAATTACAATGAAATATACAATTTTATATGACAGTTAACTTTTCATAAATATATTCCTTATTAATAATTAAAAAAATGTTGTTATATGATTAAATCTTATGTCTCTCCTCTTTTGACGAGGAAAAGCCTGTTTAAAAAGATGAATTTGATGTTCATTTTTTTACTAGTTGCTATCAACCTGAGTGCCGAAATTTATGCCAACCTTGGTCTTTCGGCTCAACAGCAGCAAAAAAAGGAAATTTCGGGTAGAGTGATTGATGAAAGCGGAGAAACTATAATCGGAGCTAACATCATTGAAAAAGGTACTACAAATGGAACTGTGACAGATTTTAATGGAAATTTTTCATTGTTGATTGAGGATGATGCAATCCTGCATGTTTCTTACATTGGTTATTATCAACAAGACATACCAATGAGTGGAAAGACATCAATAGAAATTGTTTTAGTAGAAGACACAAAAACATTAGATGAAGTTGTCGTTGTTGGTTATGGTACACAGTCCAAAAAAACATTAACAGGAGCAATTTCCAGCATAAAAAGCGACGAAATTGTGGCATCTAAATCATCAAATTTAGTAAATAAACTTCAAGGAAAAATTTCTGGTTTGAATATTCGCATCAATACTGAACAACCGGGTATATACGACAATGCAATTAATATACGTGGTTTTGGAACACCCTTGTTTATTATTGATGGTGTAGAAAGGCCTGGGAGTGATTTTCAAAGATTAGCCTCAGAAGATATTGAAAGTATAACTATTTTAAAAGATGCATCTGCTGCTATTTACGGACTAAATGCGGCAAATGGTGTTGTTATGATTACAACCAAAACTGGTTCAAATCAAAAAACAAAATTTCAATTCAGTTCAAATTTTGGCTTTTCAAAGCCAACCAATACGGTACCTCTATCGGATGCGTACCAATACAACCTGCTGCGTACAGAAGCTGATCTAAATTATGGAAACGCGCCCTATATGTCCCAGGAGGATCTTGAATTATGGAAAACAGGTGGTCCTGGGTATGAAAGTACAGACTGGTATAAAAAAACCTTTAAAAACTATAGTAACAGGCAGGAATATAACTTGTCTGCCCAGGGAGGTAGTGAGCGTGTTTCTTTTTTTGTGAATGGGAATGTTCTGCAAAACAATGGGATGTTAAAGTCAGGTGACATTAATTACCAGAAATTTAATATACGTTCAAACTTAACTGCGCAATTGACTGATAATATCAAAGCAAATATAAACCTCAGTTTATTTTCCGATAAAAGGTTGGATCCTAGTAGCGGAATGCATGAAATACAAAGAGGAGTTGTTTCCATACTACCATCCAGAACTGTATATAGCAACAATAATCCTGAATATTATAACAGAACACAAGATGGACAAGCTATGAACCCTGTTGCCATATCCCACATTGATAATTTTGGGTACAACGAGTCCAATAATGACGGAACCCAAACATCAATTGAATTGATATACGACGTTCCATTTGTGAAAGGACTATCTCTGAGAGGATTTACTGCGTACGATAAAAATGCTGTTCTAGATAAATCGTTAAGGAAAAAGTTCTTTTTATACGATTACGAAAAAGACACAGACACTTATGTGCCTACAGCTTTTAACTATCCAACTAGTATTTCTCAAAATAATTATAACACATCTTTTTTCGACCTTCAATTACAGGTAAATTATGAAAATACTTTTAAGGAAAATCATAAGATTAAAACTACACTCGTATATGAACGGAAGAGGAATTTCAGAAGATGGTCAAGCATTAACAAATTCTATGAGTTTTATTCAAATGATCAAATCGATTTTGCTGATGAAAAAGATGCAAAAACAGGAGGTAACCAAACGGATGTAAGAAACTTATCCTATCTTGGTCGTTTTAATTATGATTATAAAGGAAAATATCTTTTTGAATTTGCAGGAAGATATGATGGATCATATCGCTACCATCCGGATATTAGATGGGGATTTTTCCCGGTTGTGTCGTTAGGTTGGAGAATCTCGGAAGAGAGCTTCATGGATAATTTAGATTATGTTTCTAACCTTAAATTGAGGGGATCTTATGGTGAAATAGGACTTGATGCGGGTTCTCCATTTCAGTATATTTCTGCATTCAGCACATCTGGAGGAGGATGGTATGAATTTTCAGACGGTACAACTACAAAGGGCATTGGTTCTCCGGCCATGGTGAACGAAAAATTAACATGGATGGAGGCTGAATTAGCCAATATTGGGTTAGATCTAGGATTGTTCAATGAACAAGTAGTTTTTACTGCTGACATTTACAGACGGAACAGAACTGGACTACCTGCATATAGGAATGTAACTCTACCCAATACATTCGGAGGAACCTTTCCACAAGAGAATCTAAATAGTGACCGAATTGAAGGATTTGACCTCTCTTTAACCCACCAGAAAAAAGTAAACAATGACTTTTCTTACTATATTTCCGGGAACTTTAATTATAATCGCCAAAAGAATCTATATGTAGAACAGGGGGCCCCAAATAGTTCATGGGAAAAGTATAGAGGTCAGCAAAGTAATAGAAATTCAGGAATTATTTGGACATATAATGCCATAGGACAATTCCAGAATGAAGAGGAAATTCTCAATGCACCTATTTATCAAGGGAACAGAGGTAATGAATGGGTTCTACCTGGTGACTGGATTTACGAAGATCTGAATAATGACGGTGTGATAGACGGTAATGACATCAAGCCTATGTTCTTTGGTCAACATGTCCCTTTAATAAATTACGGCTTGACATTAGCTGCAAATTATAAAGGATTAGATATTAATATGTTGTTCCAGGGTTCGTCATTATTCTCCAAAAGGTATACACATGCGTATGCAACAATGTTTTGGCAAAACGCCAACTTACCTGCGTATTTCACTGACAGATGGCACAGAGAAGATCCCTATAACCAAGAAAGCGAATGGATTCCTGGAGAATGGCCGGCAATGCGTGTGACACAATACGCAGATGGGGCACGCTTATACGAAGAGAGTAACGCATGGAGGAAAGATGCCTCCTATCTACGATTCAAAAATTTGGAAATAGGTTATACCTTTGATGAAAAAATCATCCATAAAATTGGTATTGACGGGTTAAGATTTTATCTGAATATGAATAATTTGTATACTTGGACAGATAAATACTTGAAATATTTTGATCCTGAAGTAGCAACTGGGAACTATAGTGCTGGATGGATTTATCCAATTTCTAGGACAACGAGTTTAGGTTTTAATCTTACGTTTTAATAATTAGAAATATGAAAAAAAATAATTTTTATTTAAGATATTCAATTTGGATGCTTATATTAATCCTATCTGTCGGTTGTAACGATAGTTTTTTGGATGTCAAGCCAACAGACAAGATTACGGGAGATGCTCTTTTTGCAAGTCAGGAAGGTATTGATGCATATCTGGCTAATCTTTACAGACAAATACCCATTGAAGATTTCAATGCAACCCCCGAAGCAATGAATTATAACCCGGGAGATGCGAATAATGCTGGCAGGTATCCCTTTATTTTCACAGATAACGGAATCGGATCGGAAAACAGTTCGATTTCACCATCAGGAGCTTGGGACTATAACTATTGGGAAAATGGTTATCGTTTCAATAAAGAAATTAATCTCTTGAAAGATGTGATTGATGGATTAACTTCGGTAAGCGAAGAGGTAAAACGCAACCTAATGGGACAGGTATATTTTATGAAGGCATATAATTATTATGCATTGGCTAAAAGATATGGAGGAGTCCCTTTAATAACTGAAACGCAGGATTTCGATAATGTTGAAGGTCTATATGTCCCGAGAAATACTGAAGAAGAGACTTGGGATTACGTATTGGCAGTATGTGACTCAGCAGCGTTATTCTTGGATCAAGAACCCGACCCAGCAAGAAGGAAAGCCACTAAATGGGTTGCATTAGCATTAAAATCAAGAGCTTCCCTACATGCAGCTTCTGTAGCAAAATTCTGGGACAAATATGAATTTACTGGAGAATCTGTTGACAAAGGCCTTGTAGGGATGTCCCAAAGTGCTGCAGATAAATACTATGCCCAATGTGTCCAGGCAGGTGAGGAAATAATTAAGTCAGGATATTTTTCTCTTTTCAAAGCAAATCCTGCTAATCCAGAAGAAGCCACTGAAAATTACAGGTTAATTTTTGAAGATCCTAACAATGCTCTAGATGAAGTAATATTTCTAAAAGGGTTCAATGAAATAGGAGCTGGATATGGAAGTAACCAAGACAATTGGGG
>Ga0172381_10001382_pt1 | contig 28822 bp, 45 predicted proteins | sample Leawel6488metaG_FD_119754 | JGI IMG/M metagenome (GOLD analysis project Ga0172381, IMG submission 119754) | Leachate microbial communities from a municipal landfill in Southern Ontario, Canada - Leachate well 64-88 metaG | ecosystem: Engineered > Solid waste > Landfill > Unclassified | place... | reverse complement strand
TGGGCTGCTAAAGGCGTTATCGTTACGTCTAGTCAGGTTTACGCGAATGTAAGACTTGAAGAAGGCGGAGTAGGAGTTCGCACTTTATTTTGCTGTAATCTAAGGAGGATTTGATGAAAAGAGGTGAGAAGCATTCCTCCGAAGCAAGAGAGAAGATGAGATTAAAAGCTCTAGGGAGAACTCTCTCTGAGGAAACAAGAAGGAAGGTCGGAGAGAATTGTCGAGAGGGTGTACGAGCATCTTATACTTCTGAGCTGAGAGAAGTAAGACGTCAGGCTATTCTTGGAGAAAAGAATCCTCAATTTGGAACACCCCTCACGGAGGACCGTAAAGAGCAAGCCGGGCGAGCTATGCGGGGAAAGAAGCAGTCAGAAGAACATAAAAAGAAAAGAGGAAAAACCGCCAAAGAACATCCTTTTCTTCTGCAGAGATTTCTTTCGACGAAAAGTATTGAGGTAAAGAGAGAAGTTTGGTTTGCTCCTTATCGCGTAGATTGCTATGATAGAAGTACACATACGGCTTATGAGCTAGACGGAGAAGGACACGATACTTACAAAGATGAGACGAGAGATAGATACCTCGAGCGAACTTATGGATTGAGAGTTGTAAGATACAAAGAGGAGGACTTGAAATGAAACGAGTATTGTTAATTATCGATGGTAATAATTGCGCACACAGGGCGTACAACGCTCTACCGAAGACGCTTCACGCTTCGGACGGAACGCCTACCAATCTGATCTTCGGATCGATGAGAATGCTTCACTCTTATATCGATCGCTTCCAGGCCACCCACCTAGTGGTGGCGTTCGATAGTAAGGGAGCAACAGCTCGAAAGCAAGAGATCTTTCCAACGTATAAGGCAGATAGAGAGCCTGTGAGCGATTCTGGGTTCTGGTCTCAAATGGATCTTTGGGGAGAAGTGATTCGATCCATGAACGGCTATACTCTTTCGCAGATGTCTGAGGAAGCAGACGATATAATCTATACGGTTGCCTCGAGAGAGAAAGATAATTTCGATGAGATCTATATTGTAACAGTAGATCACGATATGCTTCAGTGCTTACTTTCTGATAATATAAAGATACTCAGACCTGTTCCTCAGAAGCAAGAGGAGCTGTGGACATTGAAGAGAGTTCTTGAAGAGTATGGAACAGATCCCGGAACACTTCCTGCTCTGTGGGCTACTAAAGGAGAGTCGTCTGATAATCTTCCTCCAGCATCAAGCGAGGAGGAGTTTGATAAGCTGTTGAGTCTGATTACTCTGCGAGAGTTGGAAGCAGTATATATCTCTCTCGTGGATTCTATCAATATCAAAGGACTGAAGGAGATGTATGAGCGATTGGAGTTTAAGTCTTTGCTCAAAAAGCTCGAATAGGAGATTAAAGTGGAAAAGATTAAGTTGATGGTTCTTCACTGTGGGGACAGTTCGTAGGTATATCTGCGAATGCAGAGCTCGGAGATCGACTAGAGATAGAGCACATATCTCTTTCGCCTCTGGAAATGATAGCTCTTATCGCACAATCGGGAGGTCTTGCTCCTCTATCTTGCGCTTGTCCAGATTGCAAAGCAGCTCGAGAGAAGGGCGTTGATCCTCAACATCCAGAGTCTCAAAGACTCAAGAGTATCTTGGAGAATATTGCGGAGGAAGAGGAATGAACTTGGTAGAGGAGGCAGAGAAGCTTCTTGGTGCAGATAGAGTGACGACAACGATGGCAGACTACTTAAGAAGAGTAGAGAGCCTTATTCGACAGCAAGGCGGACAGCCCATGTCTCGACAGATTGTTGCGCTCGCTATAGCAACTGCAGAAGAGATAGATATGATTCGCGTTCGCTTCAGTTGCTAGTTTAGCGCTTTAAGCGAAATCCGTATAATATAAGTAGAAAGAAGGAGAAGCAGTGAACGGAAAAGAAGTTAAGTTCTTTGAGTTGAGAGACTCGATGACTTTCATTCCAGTAGTATGCTTCAGAATCAATCCAGAAGAACTGGAAGATCAGGATCGCTGGCTTGCAGGAAGAGCCGGGATTCGCACAACAGAGTTCGTCTATATGATCGAACTTACAAGTGACAGGATGCACTGGGATCCTGATCGGTGGGGAGGAAATGACAGAGATACTAGAGCCGTCTGTCACAACCACATCCGAACTAACTGGGAGTCACTTTCTAGTGGTGACGTGATAGACGCAGAATATATTCTCGGTCTTCAATCTTACCCCAGAGCGTCTGAGCGTTTAGGAGAGCCTCACGAGTTTACTCTCGAAGAGTTAACAGGAGTATCTTCTGACGGGCGTACAGAGACTAATCGAAATATTGATAAGTATCTAGAAGAGAAACGCGTAAAGAAGTAAGTTTTCCCAATGGAGCTTTGGGATCTACCTAGGTCTGCCGAAGACCCAATATAAATATACTTGGAGGAAAGAATGAAAAGAACGTCAGAAGAGTGGTACGAGCTATTTAAGAACGAGCCGGGTTTTATAATGGCGGCTTCCTCTCCTGTTGAGATTTGGGTTCAACTAGATCCAAATGATCCGAGAATAGAGAACGAGTCTAGCGATGACGTTCGATTTCTCAGAGAGGATCTAGCTGAGACAAATCCGGAAGCGGATACTGATGATAAGAGACTCGAAGTCTTGAAGGCAGAAGCAACAGGATGGTCTGAAGGCAATCCTCTATACGAGCTAATGATCGCCAAAACTGAAGAGCTTGGCGTTGACGGTGTAAACTTCCCAGAGATGAGGAGAGAGTATAGTGGAGGAGTCATCTTCTGGGGATTCGATCTGACAGGAGTAGTTAAATGATAGTCTTGAATAAAGAGAAGCTTCTTGCGAGAATCTCAACGATGTGGGATGATAACTCATCAACCGTTCTGTCTACAATCGAGAGAGAAATCGAAGAAGGACTTTTCGATATCGACCTCAAAATAGAAATGAGAAATGATGAAACTTCTGGTAAAAAACAGTAGAAGCAGACTCGAGGGATGTCCCACTCTTTTGGAGGGATATATTCTCGAGAAGCTAGCGTACACGGATCCAGACACAGGTTTTCCTGTGTCTCTATACGATCCTGAATCAGGTGTGCTTCCTACTGGTTTGGTTCCAGAAGTTATCAAGATAGCTGGAAGTAATGCAGAAGCTCTTGAGATAGTAGATATGCGTCCTCGAACAGAAGGAGGCGTTTATATTGAGCATTTTCCCTCAAGAGAGCTTCGAGAGGAATATCAAGAACCAGACTTAGAGAGGATGCTACAGTCTGTTCGAGGAGTAGTGAAGTGGCCTACTGGTGCGGGAAAGACTCTTCTCGCAACTTACTATATCGCTAGACGACAAGTACTACCTGTTATCTTTTACGTTCATCGAGTATCTCTTCTTGAGCAAACCTATCGAGTCTTTTCACAAGAGTTTCATTCGAATAGCGTGGGAAGAGTAGGCGGAGGGTTTGTTGAAGCAGATAAACCGATTGTTGTTGCTACTATACAGACTGTAGGAAGAGCTCTGAAGATTCTGAATAGCTCCAAAGAAGATAAGACGCCTTTGACGAATGCAGATAAGGCTATGATCGGACATATGTGTGAAGAAGCTCGCTCAATCATTGTTGACGAGTGTCATCATCAACCGGCGACTACCTTGATGCAAATACTTAATGCTTCGAGAAACGCTTATCACAGGTTTGGATTGAGTGCGACTCCTTTTCGTTCAGACGGTCTTGATATAATGATTGATGCGGCGTTAGGACCCAGAATCGTAAATCGTACCGCTTCAGAGCTTTCTCGTCTTGGATATCTGGTTAACGCTCATATACGCTTTGTCGTTGTACCAGGAGTGAAAGATGATGGCGGACTATACAAACAACATTGGTCGACTATATATCGTGAGTGCATCCTTAAGCACGAGAAGAGAAATAACATTATCGTCGAGGAAGTCCAGGAACTCTACTTAGAGGGTCGAACAATCGTAGTATTCGTAAACTTGATCAAACACGGTCGTCTCTTAGCTGCAAAGTTAAGAGAAAGACTTCCCTCTCAAGAGGTTATCTTTGTCGAGGGAGAGACTAACTCGAATCTCCGAGAAGTGATCTTCAATCAAGTAAAAGACGGAGATGTTCGCGTTCTTCTTGTTACACCACTAGGCGACGAAGGTCTGGATCTGCCCGCTGTAGATGCTATCGTTTTAGCTGACGCGGGACGCTCTCCCGTCGAGAAGATTCAGCAAATAGGTAGAGGCTTAAGACCGTTTCCTGGCAAGAAAGATTGTAAGGTAATTGATTTCTGGGATCGATCGACTATGTTTAAGTCTCAGTCAGCTAGTCGATGGAAGCTATACGATGAGATCGAAGAAGACTGGACAGTTGGTTGGAAAACACAGCCGCCAGTTGAGGAGAAAGTAGAAGCGAGAGGTGCTGGATGGTAGTTCAAATGAATTTTGCTGGTCTCGGTTTAGCGATGATAGGTATGATACTCGCTTACAAACTAGGACGCATACATGGCTATATGCACGGCTACAAAACAGCCTGCGATAACTATGACGTATTTGGAGATCGAGCCAAAGAGAGAAAGGAGAAAAGAGTTGGAAGCAGTTAAGAAAGGTCAAGTATGGTCAGATGCGGATAAGCGCAACTCCGACCGCCTTCTAGTGGTGACAAAAGTAGAAGGAGCTTATGTTCTGTGCAGATCGTTTAGTCTCTCTCGTACAAACGAGGTCAAGCTTTTGCGAAGAACGCGCATTCGTCACGATCGATTTAGATACACGGCGACAGGATATATAAGGAGACCGTCGCACGATCACCTATTTGAAGGAGTGCTTTGATGAAATTGCCGTCGTTTTGGAAGAAGAGTTCGAAAGAGCTTAAAGAGAAAGTAGTCGAGAAGATATGTCGAACCTGTCACTGGTGGAGGAATAGACATAATAAAGCGATTCGCCATTTCTGATTGCGTTACTCGTTTGGTGCTGCTGTGCAGTCCAGGCAGCTACGCTCTACGTCAAGTGGGACTCTCCCACAGATGGTCCAGGTAATGATTTGGATCACGCCTATCACACTATTGCTCAGGCGATAACCGCCGCGAGCAGTGGCGACACAGTTTTGGTGTACGGACCACACGACTATCCTGTCGGAATGACGCTTAATAAGGCGATTACAGTAACGGGTGTATTGAACCCTACAGTCTCTTATCCTTCGGGAGGAACGACTGTAACGATAAGTGCGGTAGCTACTCTTGAGGACTTTACGATAACTGGTCGCATTACGGGGATTAACTTTACTGCAGCAGCCAGTGGAGCAACTCTTCAGAGGTGTATTTTGAACGGATACACTTACGGGAAGGGCATTACCATTACCAGCGGCACTGTCTACATCCTAGATAACGTTATCTCGGGAGGAAGTTGGCGACCCGAAGGAGCGACAGGTTGTATTGTTTCTTTTGCGGGATCTTCTGTCATTGCGAGCAATATCCTTAAGAACGGAGCTCGCGGTATACAACTGATGGGTTCGGGGACTCCTCGAATCTATAACAACACGATCGTTGGACACGTAAACTATCACTCTGGTTCTGTTACCAAAGGCGGTGGAATATACGTTTCCGACTATAGTGCTCCCTACATCGAGAACAATATAATTGCCAACAACACTGCGGACTACGGTGGAGCTTATTACATAGATACGTACGCTCACGGTGGCTGCACAGATATGAGCAACAACACGTACTACAACAATGTCTCGACTGTCTCCGGTTACATCTACTACCCTACACAAGAGACCTGGCAGACAATTGGTGTTGACGGAAATAACGAAGATAATCCTCTATTCTTGTCATCAACCGATCTTCGACTTCAATCAACCTCCACCTGCATAGGAACAGGCAGTAACACCTATGTAACCTCCGGATGGAAAGATCTTTCAGGACTACCTCGAATATTACCCTCCACGGGAACAGTTGATCGCGGTTGCTACGAAGGCGCTTCAGTTTTGACCAACACAAGAACAGTCGGTGATTGGGTCGAACTGAGGGGTAAGCCAGTAACAGGCAACTTCGAAAGCAGCATGTTCTACATCGAAGAAACTAACCGAGTGAACGGCGTAAAGATACTCGCTTCAAGCTCTACTGTTCCCGGCGATCTAGCTACTATCGCAGGTCAGTACGTAACCAACGATAGCGAGCTGTCGATTGATCCAACTGGTATCTCTATCACTTCTGGCAGTTCTTCAAATATTCCCAAACCTCTAGGGATGTGCAACCGCTCACTTGGTGGCATCAACATCGGCCTGAGAGTGAAGGTGTGGGGTAAGATAACTTCCTCAGCAATGGGTGTTTATACCATAGATGACGGATCAGCTGTAAATACTACTGTCCTATGGTACGGAACTCCTTATGACGTGGACGACTATGTAGCGGTTACTGGCGTAAGCTGCTATGGATGCGTAAGAGCCACAGAAGTAGACTACATAACGACTGTAGAGCAGTTGATGATGATGCAGTCCTCGAGTTCTTCTATGTCTTTCGCTGATGCAAGCGATAATGAAACTCGCAAAGCTGCCGCTCAAGCACGATGGATCGCTTTCCTCGAAGAGCAGATCGCATCCTTAAAGAGCTCTGCGTCACTATCTAGCAGTCAGCAAAGCTTGCTGGAGCTGTTTGAGATGTTACTCAAGCAGACGAAGTAAGGCAAACGAGTGAGGGGTTGTAGCAAGAGATACTATGTGGCCGTAGGTCTGCAAGCACAATCCCTCACTTAACATCTAGACCCTTCACAATAAAAGCCCTCACTCAACAGTGAGAGCCCATATCTTAATATCTATCATTCTCAACTCATTACAGAGTTATTATACGGGAAAGTCCGGATGCGCTAAACTGATTTTGGGATCTTTTTAATCTTTTTTTTAACTTGGTCTGAAATAGTTTAGCGACTTGGGAGTTTGTCGTATAATAGTTGTGAGAAAGAAAAGGAGGAGAGCATGGACGCGACATCATTGGTAGAGAGAATTAAGAAGATGCTGGAGGATAATCCGAATCTGTTATGTTCGGTGACGATAATTGAGGAAGAAGAGAATACGCTAGGAGTAGAGTTTATGTCCGGCGATCGCTTCTTTGTCTGTGTTGAAGTAGTATGAGACGGACGTGCTGGATTTGTGGAGCGAAGTCGAAGCATCTTTTAAGAGATCGACTTAAGTGGATTTGTAGCGAGTGCCAATCGAAGCAGATTCAGCAAGAGATGGACGAGTTCGAGAGAGAAGAAGAGGAGAGGGAGAATGAGGATTTGGGTAGTTGATCCGAAAGTTCTCGATAATCAGAGAGTTCTGGGAGCTCACAATGAGATTCATATGGCTGTAGGTCTAATTAAGGATAGCATTAAAAGAGGGAGAGTTCACGGTCTCTTAGAGGGATGGTATCATAATAAGGGATTTGCCGCGATTGTTCATTATCACGAGCTTATAGTTAAAGAGATGGAGAGTCGAGGTTGGACAGGTCATCAGACCCCTTTGATCATTCCTGATGAGATTAGAGACGATGTGATTCTAGGGAGAGTAGTTGTTTCTTATGTGGACGATTATTGGCCACCGACTTTTGTGGCTTCAGAGTTAATCGCAAAAGATGTGAATGACCTCAAGGAGAGATGGGAGAGAGAAAAGTATACTCCCATCTCTCTTTTTGTCGAGAAGTACGGAGCAGTAGCGTGAAGGAAACGGAGAGGATTTGGCAGAAAACTGTAGGGTCTTGTAAGCTGTGCGACCAAAGAGGTTTTACGAGAGACTCCCTAGGAGGTCTTCGATCCTGCTCTTGTCGAGCGACCTACTATCGGTATCTGGCATGGCAGAGAGCAGGTATTCCCTCGAAGTTCTACGAGAAGACGCTTTCCGACTATACTCTTCCACATCCTGAAGTGATAGATGCTATAACGAGATATATCGTTAAGCTTGATGAGATGTTTAGAGACGGTATCGGTCTATACTTGTGGGGAGACTTCGGAGCAGGAAAGTCTGGTCTTGCGACAGAGATCTTAAAAGAAGCTTTTCGTAGGAAGACTTATGAGTCAGGTTTTCTCTTCTGGCCAGAAGTAATGAAGAAGCTGACTGCTTTTGATGAAGTTCCACCAGAGGTAAGAGCAGAACTTGAAAAGCAACTTCTATCTCTAGATTTCGTGATTCTTGATGATGTCGGAAGAGAGCACAGAAAAGAAGGAAGCACTTGGGTTTCTTCAAATGTAGATAGTATCTTTCGACAGAGGATGCATTTAGGAGTACCGACTATTTTGACATCGAACTTTTCGATGGGTCAAGTAAAGTCGATGTATGGAGATTCTCTTGCGTCTGTATTTCGCGGAAATCTAGTCGAGATTCACGTTGCTTCTCCGTCTGATTATAGACCGATAGAAGGACAGCAAATGAGAGAGAAGTTGTTCGAGAGGATATTTTCTCGAGGTGAGGAGGAGTAAGTGTCCGAAATATGGGAAGACAAGATTCTCGCAGGATGTTTACGAGATCTTGATAATATAGAGAGATGCCGAGAAGCTAACATAGAGAGGACTCATTTTCGGGACGGTATCTTTCGAGTAATCTACGAGTTTGCTCTACGATACTCGAAAGAAGAGAGGGAGCTTTTAACTTCTGATGCTTTGCAAATGAAGCTCAGAAGAGCTGGACAGAATCCTGATAAGTATCTGACCTCGTATTCGAGACTTCTATCAACAACTTGTTCTAAGGGAGAGTTTTCTTCCGCTCTTAGTCAAATGAAAGAGCAACGAATACTCAGAGAAGTTGAAGACGCAGTAGAGAATACGATCTCTCGGATAGAGAAAAAGGAACCTGCAGAAGAGATAGCGAAAGATTTTAGACGAAAAGCTCTTGAAGTCGGACGCTCGAGTGGCGTTTCTTATAGTGAAGAAGGATACATTCGAGATAGTACAGACGATCGCTTTCGAGAGATTGAGGAGAAGCAGCTTAATCCTCACCTTTCTGAAGGGTTACTCTCTCCATGGACGAAGTTCAATCAAGCAACAAACGGACTAGGCGATGCCGAGCTAGTGGTGATGATAGCGGATCCGGGGCAAGGTAAGACGACGTGGATGCTTTCTTATGCTGAAGAAGCTTGTACGAAGTACGGGAAGCATGGAGTGTTCTTTTCGTACGAGATGCCGAAAAAGAGACTAGAGCTAAGAGTCGACACTAGAGTAGTAAATCGACTATTTCCGGACAGAGGGATTACTTATCGTAAAATCAAGGACGGTCGTTTAACCTCAGACGAGTTGAAGTGCTATAAAGAGGCTCTAGACTATCAGAAGAGCTTGGAGGGAAGTCTTTATGTGGTAGACGATCCTTCGATGACCGTTCCAGATATTCAAGCTAAGTTAGAGCAGCTTAAAGATCAGCAGAAAGTAGACTTCGCTGTTATCGATTACATAGGACTTTTACCAGGAGCGGCTGAGGGTTGGAATATCGTTAATGCTCTAACCGCTCAGCTGTACGTCATTGGCCGAGAAACTAAGGTTCCTATAATCACAGCAGCGCAGCGAAACCCAGAAGGTAATGTTGGTCTTTCGTACCTAATTAAAGCTCACGGGTCCCTTATCCTTCAACTACTTCAAACAGAAGACCAACGAGTCTTAAATGAGATAGAGCAAGACTTCATTAAGGCGAGAGAAGGACCAAGAGTTCGATGGTCTTGTATAACGAATTTTGATTGTATGGCGATAGAGGATCTACAAGATATCGCCATAGGAGAAGAAGATGAAACGGAAACAAGTAGTTAACGAGAAGACGAGAAAGCTCGTTAACTCCATAGTCGATATGCTTGCTCATTATGTTCCAGAAGCGAGCAATTCGTTGATTCAAGAAAAGAACGGACAGATAATAGTTAGCGTTTCGAGATGCGGAAGTAATTGGCGAGAGCTCTTTAGGTTGGACACAACCTTCGAGAAGATAGAAGCTCTCGACGAGGACCAAGGTCTTGAAGCCGCTACAGCAGTCGTTCATACTTTTCTCGAGACTAGGCATCAAGAGCAGTATAAGATCGTAGGTTGCAAGAGTGTCTCAACGTAAGGTTGCATTCGACGCAATCCGCTCTCTCATCGATCTTGTTGCATACGTGCAAGAGAGATTCGAGATGGTACCAGAGAGAGGAGGGAAGCTTAGAATGGTGTGTCCGTGGCACGGAGACACTGCTCCTTCTCTGGTAATTTACGAGAAGACTCAGTCTTGGTATTGCTACGGATGTGGATCTGGAGGAGACGCATTTGATTTTATCTCTCGCTACGAGGGTCTGTCTCTCGGTGAGATCGCTCGTCGCTACATAAGTGATGAGCACATTCTTGCGTCTTGGAGAGTTCGTCTTAGAGGTTCTCAAGAAGAGTCGCATATAGCAGCGACGTATCTCTCTCTATGTATTCTTTTGAGAGGTTACGAAGAGCCGGACAGAGAAGAGTTTTGCTATCAAGCGGATCTTCTTTACAGTCAAGGAAAAGAAGTAGAGTTACGAGGTCTCTTTGAGGGACTTCGTAATGTGTTAATCGAGAAGGAGGGGCACGATGCCCAAAGTAATGACATCGGATGTTCGCGAGAAGATATCGAAGAAGATGAAGGAGAATTATAAGGATTCTGCTTTTCGCGAAAAAGTAAAGGGAGCGAGAGAAGATAAGGGAGTAGCAGAAAAGATTCGTTTGTCCCGTACTCCTGAACTTAGGCGAAAGATAGGAGAAGGAGCAAGTCGTTCTTGGAGTGATCCTCTTCAGCTGAGAAAGAGAATTGATACACTCTTAAGAAAGCTCGAGGTTGTGGAGGGAAGAGAGGAAAACTCTCTCGATATTCGGGAAATCAAAAATAACTGAGAGGTTCCAAAGATTTCATTTGATTTTATCCGGAAAGTCTTATATAATATATATGTAAGAGAAAATTAGATCGGGAGGAAGAAATGTTACATCCGTACGAAAAGGAGAAAGTAGAAGGAGCTGTACGAGAGTGGCAAGAAGAGAAACGAGATAAACTATTCGATCTAGTTCTGCATTATTTTGAGAATGGTCTCTGGTATGAAACGAGCAGATGGTTCATAAGAGGCTATGATCAAGAAGATCTTGTTCAGATCGGTTGTCTAGCTGTTCTGAGGGCGATGAGTGATTGGATAGAGAGAAAGGGAACTTCTTTTAAGACTCATGCTTGGAATTATATAAGAAGAGATCTTCAAGATCTGAAGTCAGTTTCTGCTATAAGAGAGAGTAAAATCTCAGAGCAAATATGGGATACAGAGATTCTTGGAGATCTGTTAGAGGATGATGGGGATGAGATTGCAGATGCAATGTGTAAGTATGAGATCGAGAGATTACCTCTGACGGATAGAGAGAGAGTTGTTCTGGAAGGTCTTCTGAGAGGAAGAGAGAAACAAGAAATAGCTGAGAAGTTGGGACTTAGTCCCATGGCTATTAGCTGGGTCGTTAAAGATCTGAGAGGAAACGAGGAATTAAAGGAGCTGCTATGTCGGTAGAGAGATGGAAAGTTAAAGAGAAGTGGCTTGATAAGATACCGAGCTATATAGTGTATGAGTTTGAACACTATGTTAACGATAAGGTTTCGCCTAGTCACTTTGTAAGATGTCTTCTCGAGAATGACTTGAAGGAGGCTTTTGGACAAGCAGATGAGGGCAATCGAAGAAGGATGTTCGATTTAGCATCGTTCTTATATTGCGAGATGCCGACAGGATTCTACGGGTCCAAAGAGAAGGTTGCCTTATGGCTCGGAGAGACTACAGTTGAGGATGTGGTAAGGCGATCTATAGAGGTTTGGTTTCATGGAGATCGAGAAGAGCTTCGAGATGAACTTCTTCGAGTTATACGAGAAGCAGAGAAGTCAAAGAATTAGTTTAGCGATTCTCTGTTTGATCGTATAATAGAAATGAGATGGGAGAGTCATGGAGAGCCTATGGAGCCTTGGGATCTCCCGAGTTTGCAATAATCTAAGTATCTATTATACAAAGCAGGAAGAGCCCTTGGAGATCCCAAAGCTCCAAGGGTGATTAGTAGGAGGAGAATTAGTGGAGCGAGATCTTTACGATTTGCCGTATGTAGGTCTACAAGAGATGATCTGTAAGTGTATGGGGCTCGAGAGCATAGTTGATATTCCAGAAGGCATGAAGGAGACTCCAGAGAGAGTTATCCGGATGTATAAAGAGATGACGAAGGGGTACTCGGTAGATATATCGTCTCTCTTTAAGGTCTTTGAAGAACCGGACGCAAATGAGATGGTTATCGTCAAAGACATTGAGTTTGTGTCTTTGTGTGAGCATCACTTAGTGATGTTCGAGGGAAGAGCAACTGTCGGATATATTCCGGACGGAAGAGTAATTGGACTCTCTAAGATCGCTCGGGTTGTGCAAGCATTTGCGCAACGCTTCCAGCTCCAAGAGCGAATGACGAAACAGATCGCGGATACGATGGTTGAGTATCTTTCTCCGAAAGGAGTTGGTGTTATTGTGGAGGCTCGTCATTTGTGTATGAGCGGTAGAGGTGCGAAAGCGAAGAATGCTTCAACCACTACAAGTGCTATGCGGGGAATCTTTTTGGACGATGATAAGACGAGAGCTGAGTTTCTTAAGCTTTCGCGAATGTAGGAGGTGTTTATGCTGGTACGTAAGACTCCAAAAAAGAAGGGAAAGATGCTACTTGCGATGTACTACGATAGCAAGGGAGATCTCACGGTAGTTCGACGTAAGGGATTGACTCCAACTATGGAGAGAGTGTTGTGCGAGCGGGTATTGCGAAGTCATGCTCTATCTCACTCGATCTCGGACCAGTGAGATTAGCTATTGCTTGCCCTAAGTGTAGTAGTGCAGATGCTGAGGCGAGATTTAATACTGACGATTTAAGATGTCGTCATTGCAACTTTGTGTGGAGTCCCCATAAGAACTTTTATCGAGTGGGGACCATTTCGTATGAGATTCTCGAAGAGATGTTTCTTCAGCCGGGCACTCTCAGAGAAATAGCTGTGAGAGTTCTTCGTAAACTGCCTGCTGATCGTACAACGTTTGATAGCGTGTACGCTCGAGCAGGCAGTATGTTGATGGAGATCCGCGAACGACATCTAGTGGTATCGAAAGACGAAGAAGGTCGTTGGTGTGTGGTGAGAGGAAAATCTGTTCGAGAGATGTTGACAGAGAAGACTAAGAGAGGAAGAGGGTTTAAGAGTTGAGAACGACTGAATATCGTTTCGTGGAGGATAGAGAGTATACAGGAGAGGAGCTATCTTCTCTCTGGATACGGAAAGAGTATGGATTGATCGGAGACGCGATAGTTGCCTGGAAAGGTAAGTGTCGCGTTTTTCCGAATGAGCACATGTTGGACTTTGAGGATATTGAGCAGAGTTCGGTAATTACTAGTGATCGGATGCTTCATTTCGTCTGTGAGATATTCGATCCGAATCCGACGATGGAGCTCGCTACTACGAGGCAACGCTTGTTTGCTGCAATAGCTTACGAGTGTTTGGGGTGCTTTAAGCAAGACTCTCGCAAGATCTATCGCGATGGAGATGATCTCTTTACGGAGTATTCTGACGAAGACGCGAAGTTAAGTGTTTCTATCGCAACGATTAGTTTACAGTCTACTCTGCTTCATTTCGGAATTAACATTTCGATTCAAGGAACTCCACCGAATGTGAAATGTGGATCTCTGGAGTTTCTTTATCCTGCTGATGTAGAAGAGAACTCCTATAAACTAGCTCGAGAGATTATGAAGAAGTTTGTGATAGAACTCGAGGGTATCTCAAAAGCTACTCTCGGTAAGGTTAAGACTGTATGAAGGGAGGTGATATATATGGAGGAAGAAATTGTGGGTGGCGACGAAGTAGTCGAAGAAACTCCTACTGTTGCTGTGGATCCTGAAGCTCCCGTTGCTGAAGATCCAGAAGAACTCGAAGATCCTGAAGACGAATAACCTATTTGGGACCGAGTACATGCGCTCCGGGAGCTGCCGTCTCCCGGAGCATTGTAAGGAGAAGGACTAGTGTTCGAGATACGCAAAGAAGCCTCTTTCGAGGCCTCTCATAAGATAGAAGGTCATAAGGATCCTATAACAGGAGAAGAAGGGAAGTGTAGTCGTTTACACGGACATAGTTATAGAGTTGCTCTAGTTATGTCTTCCGAGAGTACCCAAGAGATCGGATTTGTAGTGGACTACTATTTGCTCGGCAAGGTTCTCAAGGATTTCTGCGAGATGTTTGATCATCAGCATTTGAACGATTTTCCCTGCTTTACAGCACCGGAGGGGAACGCAACAGCGGAGATGATTGCAAAGCAATTGTATTTCTTCGCTGACACTGCCTTTCGGGCTCATCTGCCGGAATATGCGAGCAAGAAAATTAGGCTCGTATTCGCAGAGTGTAGTGAGACGAGTTCTTCATACGCGAGATATTGGGGGTAGAGATGGATAAGGCGATTGTTCTCTTGAGCGGAGGAATGGACAGCTCCACTCTTTTGTACTACGTAGCGAAGAAGTTTGGAGCGGATAATGTTTCTTCGCTGATCTTTGACTACGGGAGGCTTAAGAAGCAAGATGAGGATTTTCCCAAAGAAGTTGGGGCTGCCCTCTCTGTGACTAGAAAGCTTCACGTTCGACATAAGTTCATTCAGATTGCTGGACTTCCAAATTGTCCGCTAACTTCGAGCGCAAGAAAGATTCCTGATCAGAGCGAGGGGAAGCAGAGAGCGACAGTCGTTCCCGGGCGTAACTCTATTCTTCTCGCTTACGGACTTTCTCACGGAGAGAGTTTAGTAAAAGGAGAAGAGTCTTCAGATCGAATTAGCGTCTTCTACGGAGCTTGTGCAGAAGACAAGTTGAGCTATCCCGACTGTCGTCCATCCTATGTCGAAGCAATGAAGAGGGTCTTCGAGGAGTCGAGTGAGGGCAGAGTGACTCTCGAGGCTCCTTTTGCAGAGATGACGAAAGAGGATATTTTGACAGCGGGGATTCAGTTGGGCGTTCCCTACGAACTAACGTATACTTGCTATCGAGGAGGCTATCCTTCTTGTGGACTGTGTGATGCCTGTGTCGAGAGGATCGATGCCTTCGTCAGTCTAGGAGTAGTTGATCCGATGGAGTACGAGACTGGAGTTATATGGGATCCAGATACTAAGCCGTGGTCTCAAGTTATTCTTTAGAGAGAATCAGTTTAGCGAACTTATCGTTTTCCGTATAATAGTAGTGGAGGAAGTTGTGAACGAAACAGAACGTTTACTCGGGTGTGTTGAGATCTTCAGAAGTATTCAAGGAGAAGGTCCCTCTGCTGGAAGACCAGCCGTATTTCTAAGAACAGCCGGATGTACTCTTGATTGTAGTTTTTGTGATACGAAGTACTCCAAGAAAGCTACTGAGTGTATATCCGTTATTGATGTTGTGGATCGTCTCGAAGAGAGTATAAGAGGAGCGAAAGGCTCCATCAGTCTTGTTTTAACAGGAGGAGAGCCTTTCCTTTGGTCGAAAGAGCTTTCTCTTACTCTAGATAAGCTCTCTCAACGAGTAAATCTTCCTGTCGAGATTGAAACGAATGGTACTCTGTTCGATATAGTGCTCGCGGATCAAATTGATCGATTCAACGTGAGCTTAAAGCTGAGTAGTTCTGGAAATCCGAGAGAGAAGAGAATTACGAAAGAGACGAGAGTGTTCGTGAACTACCTCTTAAGGAACGATAGTCACGTAGCCTACAAGTTCGTAGTAGGTACTGATGAAGATATAGAGGAGGCTCTTTCTTTGGCTCACGAGCTTAACATCTCTCTTAACGATGTATGGCTGATGCCCAAAGGAGCAACGAAAGAGGAGCTCTCGGATAAGAGAGAGTGGTGTATGAGTCGAGCGATCTATTCTGGAACTAACTACTCAGATCGCTTGCACGTCGCGGCTTTTGACGCGAGAAAGGGTGTTTAGATGAAGTCAGTTGATTTAGTTATTCAACTCCATATAGGCGAGAAGGGAGAGCAGAGTATTGGACTAAAGGGTCCTTTAGGCGATAGAATCTTGTGCCTCGGAATGCTCGAGTTAGCTAAGGACGCGATTCTTAACGCTAAGCCGGACTCGGGAATCGCGGTTGTTCAGTCGGCTCCCTTAGGAGGACTCAGGACGTGAAGTTAGCGTTTATTTCTCCGATTCCTCATCTTTCTACTATAGACGCTAAAGGAGACTTCTCTTTTGCTCTTGGTCACATCGCGATGGAGAGTGAGACTTATCGGTCGTACTTTAGGAAGAGAGCTCTGAGTGGAGTCGAAGTGATGCTCGATAACGGGGCTTATGAACTCGGAGGTAGTATACCCTCTGATGATATGATTCAGCTCATACGAGAGATTCAACCTACTTATGCTTACGGGATGGACTATCCTGGAGATCCAGAGAGGACTAAGCGAGAAGTAGATCAGTTTGGTATACGACTGAAGAGAGAAGGTCTTCGGAGTCGGGTAAAGAACGTTGGGTGCGTTCAAGGTAATGACTCTCGAGAGTGGCTCGACTGCTACGAATACTTTGTGAATTCTCCACATGTTGACGTTATTGCAGTACCTGTTATGAGTCTCTCAGATATTGAGTTTCAATCTATCGATCCTCGTTATCGCGAAGGACAGTCTCGTTGGCGTCTTCTGAAGTCGATAAAAGAAGAGTACGGATTTCAGAAGCCGATTCATCTAACAGGTCTAGACTATCCTTACGAAATCTGGTGTGAGGAATACCGAGATCCGATGATAATGTCGAACGATTCGACATCTTGCGTTGTTCATGGTGGCCAAGGTATTTCATTTGATCCTCAAGGAGTGTATTGGCCCGGGAAGTATCGGGAAAAGATGGATTTCTCGAAGTCTTTGAGTAAAAGACAACTATGGTTTGCTCATCAGAACATTCGGATACTAAGAGGAGGACTTAATGACGCTTCATAAGCCGTCCTATTTAGAGACTCTGTTTCTCGATCATACTTTTGATCCCAGTAGTCTCGATAAGAGGAGATCTTATAGCGAGAGTATGCGACTCTATGAGCGTGCGAAGAAAACTTTGCATGGATACAGCTCTCAAACGAAGCTTGCTCCTGTTGCGTTTGAAGGAGGGGTAAACGAGCTTCTTCAAGATGCGGATGAGAACTGGTATATCGATTTTACCTCAGGAACGTATTGCTCTGCGCTAGGACATGGAAATACTGCTATCGCGGGAAGAGTCCATGCACAACTTCTTTCTCTTTCGAACTGTCACAGTTGGTTAACTAAGGTGAAGCTGAGAGTTTGTGAGAGATTGAGTGAAACTCTTTCGGAGCGACTTAATCAGTTCGAGTTCTATTCTGATGGAACAACCGCCGTCGAGGCAGCTCTTCGTCTTGTTCACCTCTACAGACCCTCTGGGTCGATAGTTTCGTTCTCTGGAGCGTTTCACGGAAAGTCTCCTGGAGCTGCAATGCTTACAGAGAGAGCTGCAAAAGGCTCTCTCCCTGTAGCGTGCGATCCTGAGAGAAACGAACCTAATTTCGTGAGACTTCCCTATCCCGCTAAAGGGAGTGGGATAACACAGAGTGAGCTCGGAAGAGCTCTTATAAATGTTCCGAGACCAATCGCTGGAATTTTCGTGGAACCGATACAAGGAGTAACTGGCTGTATCGAACCCGAAGATTGGTTTCTTCCTCAACTGTCTGGTCTTTGTCGTCTTGAGGGCGTCCTTCTGGTTGTAGATGAGATATTCACAGGAGGAATGAGAACGGGAAAGATGTGGGCTCATATAGAGGAAGAGGTCGATCCGAATGTAGTTTTATTCGGTAAGATTCTCGGAGGAGGACTCCCGCTATCTGGATTAGCTATGAGGAGTGAGGTGGCTGATCTGTTAGCGGGATCCTCTACAACTACAACTTACGGTGGGAATCCAGTTTCTTTAGCAGCCTGCGAAGTCGCTCTTGATATTCTGTCTCATCCTGAACTTCAAGCGAATGTTCTAGAGATCGAGAACATATTGAGATCTACATTATCTAATCTTCCTCTGCCTATTCGAGGGAAGGGATGTATGTTCGGATTCGATCTTTCCTTCGACGGAAGTGATGTTTTCCGCAAGCTGATAGAGAGAGGAGTCTTAACTCAAATAGAGGGCTCAACAGTTCGATTGTGTCCTCCTTTGACGAGTAGACCTGAAATTATTCGTATTGGAGTAGAGAAGATAGTTGAGACTATATGGGAGGAGTATAATCTAAGTGCACGAGATTGAGGAGAAGTGCTCGCTCTGTAAAGAGCCCCGAGATATAGGCACTCACGGGAGGGGATTTTGTGCTCCGTCCAGAAAGTCTGCACTTGTAAGCAGACCGTCGGATATGTATCACCCTCTTGTCTATTTTGATCCAGAAGTCACCCTCCTAGAACCTCGTATGGATACCTCTCTTGGCGGGTTTGCTAAAGCGATGTTTAGCGAGCAAGGCGTTCGTGTAGTGGTACCAGATACTGAATGTAGGGGTTGGATGAAGAGTTTGTATAAGTCCGGACCTGCAATTGCACAGAAGATGAGCGAGGATTTCTTTAAGTATGAGACCGATATGTATCTGTTTGGAAACTCTTGTCGAATGATAGACGTTTTCGGACTGATGCTTCAGTACATCAAAGAAGTTCCTCTTCTGTCCTGGGTACACTCCTGTGAGAGTATGAACCCTCCTGAACTCGAAGATCTCGGTTCTCGGATGAACAACATTACGAACTGGATGAAGTCCGAGAAGGTTTTCTGTACCTGCGAGTATCTTAGGAATCAGATTATGACGGAGGCGAGCTTTTTAAGTATAGAAAAGCATCAAGATATCGCAAGCAAGATCCAGATTCTTCCAATCGGTTATAACTATAAGAGACTCGATGACTTTGTACGAAGAAAACCGAGGACAAGAGAGAGACCTACTGTAGCTTGGATAGGTCGTCTTGATTATGATAGACGCCCCGCTCAGTTCGCGAGAATGGTTCTTGAAGCTGCAAAGAGTGATGATAGTTTCGATGTGATGCTTTTCTGCAAACCTCTACAAAAGAGGCTTCCCATATGGAAAGAGATGGTAGAGTTCTTTCAAGAGAGAGGACGGTTGCTTCACTATGGGTTTGCTCCTGAAGAGAAATTCGGAGAGCTTCTCTCTAATATCGATATCGTTCTTACAGCTTACTATAGCGAGACATTTGGCTTTGCTTGTGGAGAGGCAGTATATCTCGGCTCTCTGATCGTTGCTCCAAATGATGCTGTATATCCAGAGTTGTATCCGAAACAATTCTTGTATGATAGCGAAAAGGACGGAGTAGGAAAACTACTGAATCTGTTCAGAAAGATACGAGAGAACGATATCGGAGAAGAGTATACTTCTCTTTTACCAATAAGGAGAAGGCTGAGAAGCGAGTTCGATAGTGGACAACTTCAAGGCGTATACGCAGAGACTTTTCGAGAGATCTGGCTTAGGAGAATGTCTACCTCTCCGTCTAAGCTTGCGCCCTCAAGTCTAAAAGCAGTTGAGACGATAAGAGCGAACGGAGGAGAGCTTTCAAAGAGAAAGATGATGGAAGCTGTAGGATGGAGTACCCCCGATTGGTATTACGGACTTCGTTATCGTCTTCTCTTCAATGGTTTTAGAACGAAGACGGTTGACGGGGAAGTAGTTTGGTACGAACAAAATGGGTCGTAAACTTTCAGAAGAGATAAAAGAGAAGATACGTCAGAAGGCGATCGAAAGATATAAGGATCCCATTGCTCGAGAGAGGATGTCTCAAGCGGTCTCCGAGGCGTATCTAGATCCAATATTACGAAAGGCAGTTGGCGATCGTAGTGTTGGATGTAAGCATACTGAAGAGACGAAAAAGAAGATAAGTTTGACGAGGAAAGGAAAGGGTCATCCTCACTCTGAAGAAGCGAAGAAGAAGATGTCAGAGACGGCTAAACGAACGTACACCACTGAAGAGGGTAGACAGAAACAGAGAGCTCGAATGACTCGACAACATTCTCGAGAGACAGGAATAGAGAGAGAGGTTCGAGAGGAGCTCGTAAAACGCGGAATCGAGTTCATTCAGGAGTATCCAGTTCGACCTTATAGAGGAAGTGAGTGGTTGTATTTTCTCGATTTCTTTCTTCCTCTCTTAAATGTTGCATTGGAAGCAGACGGACTGTATTGGCACTCTAGTTCTCTTCAAGTGAGTAGAGACTTGGCGAAAGATAAAAGATTGAAGAGAAAAGGAATTCTCGTTGTTCGTTTGACTGAAGAAGAAATCAATCGAGACGTTGCTTTAGCAGTATCTCGTGCATTACAACTAGGAGAAGAGATTGAAAGAACCAAAGATAAGACAAGGTGAAGTAGCGAAGCTCGTTGAGTATACGAAAGATCTGGAGGGGCCGGGTCTTGATCTCTGTTGTTGCGATCACCGCTATCCTAATGCGATTGGTGTCGATGTAGTTCCTCTAGGTGCTAAGACGGAGCCTTGGGGAAGGAAGAGCGTCGCGGAGATATGTTGTGATTGCGCTCAACTCTCTTTCGCTCCAGATGAGTCGTATCCGTTTATTACTGCGATTCACGCTTTGGAGCATTTCGAGAATCCAGTGGAGGTTATGAGAGAGTGGTTTCGAGTTATTAAGCCAGGAGGAATTCTCGGAATCGTCTGTCCTGATACTAGGTATACTCCGAGACCGGGATCTAAGAGTCACGACGATACTCACAAGTCTGAGATGACTCCTGTCGATTTCGAACTGAAGGTTCTTCGTCCCTTCTTGGCTGAAGAGCCAAGCGCTCAGCTCGAAGATTTCAATACTCTTCAGAACAGTTGGAGCTACGAGTGCGTAGTGAGGAAGGTCCTCTAGTGGAAGAGCTAAAGAACGAAGCGATATTGAGACGACACTCTATTTATGACGCTATGATTCTTACCTGTCATTATAACGGATTGTCTTATCTCAAGGAGTTTATTAAGACTCTTGCACTGACAGAGTATCCACAAGGAGTTGGAGTTATAATAGTAGATCAAGGTTCTACAGACGGATCTCGAGAGTATTTGAGATCTCTCGCAGAGAACGATTTCTTTGATTTTCCTCTCCATGTTCTCTTTACAGACGAGAATAAAGGCTTTGGCGGTGGAATGAACAAAGCGTTTGAGCTTTCTCTAAAATACAACTCTCACTTCTTTCTTTTCACTAACAACGATGTAGTGTTCGAGCAGAGAGGTTGGCTTCGAGAGATGCTTCGAACTGCTCGAGTAAGCGATAGTAGAGCGGTAGTTAGTTCAATCGCGAATCCAGGTGGAGCGAAGACTCGACAAGAGAGAGGAAATAAGTGGGTTGACGCTCAGAGTGATGATTATCAACTCGGAACTTTGGGCGGGTACTGTTTTCTTATTCGCTCGAGAATTGCTCACGGTCGTTATGCTCGAGAGGGACATATCTTTGATCCGATCTTTGGTCTTGGTTACTATGAAGATAGTGATCTGTTCGAGTGGATTCAAGAGAGAGGTTATGAACTCTGGGTATGCCGAAAGGCTTTCGTTTATCACAAAACGAGCAGAACGGCGAACGAGGTTCTAGGAGGAGAGAGACAGATGCTATTGACGAAGAATAAAGAGATCTTTCTCGCTCGCTGGGGTTCTCTTCCTAATGCTCTTCGTCTGGGATCGAAGAGGAGATGACGAGAAAAGGCGCTGTCGAGTCGTCTATTGAAAGAATGGTTCGAGAGGAGCTAGAGAGGCTTAAGGTTCCTTTCGAGCAAGAGAAGAAGGTTCGTATAGGGAGAAGACGTTGGTCGTACTACATAGATTTCGCTGTAGGCTCTATCGCGATAGAGGTAGATGGCGATTACTATCATGCATCTGCGGTTCAAAGGGGTATTGATCGAAGAAAAGATGAGAGACTAACTAAACTTGGTTATCAAGTAGTTCGACTGACTGAGACGGAAATATTACAAGATGTTAAGAAAGCTGTCGGTAGAGCATTGAGGTGAAGAGTGAGTAGTTTATTAGCAAGATCGTTAGCTCGCGTAAAGAAGTTTACTCGTTACGCTCCTACATCGAAAATTCCAGAACTCTCTATAGTGATGGTAATAGATCGAGAAGAGAGCTACGAGAACATTAGTCAAGCTCTCGATTGTCTTCAGAAGTCTTATGTTCTTCTTGAGACGGAGATCGTTATTGTTGTGGATGCGATAAGTCCGGAAGTGGAAGGTCTAGTTTTGAGACTAGGCAGCGAGAGGAGTCTTTCTATTTTGAAAGTAGACTCCTCTTCTTCAGTAGCCGAGAGAAGGATAGCCGGATATTACTATTCATTCGGTACCTCTCCTCTTATTCTGTTCGTATCCACTAGAATTCGATTTGATGTCGAGAGGATGGATTGGATACAGGGTCTAGTTGACGAGATAATCTCGAAGGAGAGCATTTGGGAGGTTTCTCCTAGAGGTTGTGAGTCTGAGATACAGCTTTATCGAAGAGAAGCCTTATACGCGAGAGCTCACGGAATGTCCGGATCAGCACAAACTGTCGAGGCTGAGGTTAGAGCATCAAATGCGTGGTTTCTTCAACGAGGCTATGAGATAAGAGTTATTAACGCTACAACGAGGTTGGAGGAGTAGGTGGAAGGATTCATATGCGCTCAAATCTTTATGAGACAACAGCGGGGACGCACGAAGCGATTAACATATGTTGAGTTGAGGCTCAACATCTTGAAGGCGTTCGCTCTTAAGTTTGATCCAGATGCAGAGAAGTTTGTAACCATTCTGAGACACTCTCCTGACGAGGGTATGTTCGATGAGACATGTATTGAAGCAGAATGGGAACTCGGGAATATTCACACTCTTGGAAAAGAGTTGGCTTATCTGTGGACGAAGATAAAACCGTATAGTCGAGATAAGAAGATTCGAAGAGTGCGTGACGAAATACTTCGTTGGGAGTGGACTATTCGAAAGACTCTTGAGTCTGATCTTCCAGCTTTCTATATGGGATGGGTTCCTCCAGAGCATCGGGAGAGGATGATATAAGACTAGTTTAGTGCTTACCAGCTCTGCCGTATAATAGTAATGGAGGTGAGAATATGGCAAAAAGCTGGTATAGTATGCAGGTGTTCACTGGTAAAGAGAATGTTATCAAAGAGCTGATCGAGAAGAGAGTACGAGAAGAAGATCTTGACTATCTGATCGGTCGAATACTCATTCCAGTAGAGAAGGAACTAATTCTAGACGGAAGCAAAGGAAGAGTTAAACAGAAGAAGCTCTACTTTGGTCTTATCTTTCTGGAGGCAGTTAACTGCGAAGAGACGAGAAGTTTTCTCGCGCAAATGGTCGGGGTAACAAATGCTAAGTTAACTTCTTTGACAAACGAGGAAGTAGCGAATGCAGTGCTATATATGGCAGAAGTTCAAAAACCGGAAGAGTTGCTTCTGTCTAGAGATACTCAGGTGAGGATACTTGAGGGTCCCTTCAAAGGACATGTGGGACCAGTCGTGGAGGCAGACTCTTCTAAGTACAAGGTGGGTATCGAGCTGTTAGGAAGAACGGTTCCTATTTCAGTGGAGATAGCCCAAGTAGAGAGGCTTTAAGTGAAACTAGTAAGGATTACCGCGAAGAACTTTGCAGCTCTAGCAGACGCGGAGATGACGTTTGATTTTGAGCTGGGAGTTCTATTCGGTCCAAATGGAGCTGGTAAATCTTCAGTGTTTGAGGCGATGTCTTTTGCGCTTTGGGATAAGTGCCGAGCTCCTATTTCTGCTTTAGCTCGATACGGAGCAAGACCCGTGGAGGTCTTGTGCGAGTTCGAAGAACAAGGAGTTCTCTATCGAGTAATTAGGACTCTTGCTACTGGAGGAGGTAGTGTTCAGTTCTTCGTTAAGGATGGAGAAGAGTGGAAGTCTTTGACGGGAAGAAAACAGGAGGAGACGAAAGTCGAACTCGCAAAAGTGCTGCGAACCTCCTATGATACTTTTCTTTGTACTTCCTTCTTTAGACAGAACGCAGCTGATTTGTTTATGGCTAAGGGACCAGCAGATCGAGGAAAGGTCCTTAGAGAGATTCTCGAACAAGACCGTTGGGAAGTTTGGGCGTCTATAGCTCGAAAGAGACTGACAGAGAACACTACGGATCTGAAAGCTCTTCATACGACGATAGCTGCTCTTCGGGGTCAGGTTAGCGAGGAGGATCCTCTTCCTTATGTGGAAGCTCTTACGAAGAGTATCGAGACTGCAAAAGCAGATCTAGCTCAAGAGCAGGAGATGAGAGAGAAGATTCGGAAGAGGATGGAAGAGCTTGAGGAGAGCTTATCCTCCCTCACTCTCGAGAGAAGCAATCATAGTCACATAGTGACCTCCTTTGAGTCTCGATATAGAGATGCAAAAACAAAAGCAGATAGACTTAACGGAATCGATTCGTGTCCGTTCTGTCTTAGTCCTGTAGATACTCATAAGAGGCACAGCATCAAAGAGCAGCTACTAGGAGAAGTAGAGAAAGATCGAGACTCTTACGCTATCGCAAAGCACGAAATAGAGCGCCTCGATAAGGAGAGAGGTCAAGTAGAGGGAAAGAGACTTCTCGGTCAAGGTATGGCTCGAAAGTCAGAAGAGAGTCTTTCATCGCTAAGATCGAAGATTCAGATAGATTCTGCAAATCTCTCGAAATGGCAGACTCTTCGAGATACTAACGAAAAGATTCAATTGTCGATTTCTGAGAAGGAAGCTTCAATTGAGAGTATCGAGAAGGTCTCGGAAGACCTGAAGGTTGTAGTTAAGCTCTTCAGTGCTGAAGGCGTTCCCGCCAACCTCGTACGCTTAGTGGTACCCTCACTAGAGGAGCTATCTAATGAGCTACTTGAGAGACTAACTCAAGGACAGTTTCAGATAAAGATTCGAACAGGTGGAGGAGGAGCAAGGGAGACATTTGAAGTAGATATTCTTGATGGTTCCTATACTCGCCCGTATGAGACCTACTCTGGAGGAGAGCAGTTTCGAATTAACTTCGCAGTACGAGTAGCTTTGTCTCTTCTTCTTTCGAGGATGAGAGGAGCTACCTCTAGATGCTTGTTTATCGATGAGGGCTTTGGATCTCAAGACGAAGAGGGAAGAAAGCTGCTAGCGGAGTGTATTATGGGAATCCAGGAGTACTTTGACTTTATTCTAGCGATTACGCATATGGAGGACCTCAGAGACGCTTTTCCCACTAAGTTCGAGGCTATTCCTCACGAAGAAGGTAGCATAATTCAGAGGATAGCGCAGTGAAGGTACTTGGCAGATTTACAGTTAACGGAGAGGATCAATTTCGGTTCCAAGTAGGACATCGCCTAGTTACAGCGTACAAAGGAAAGACTCTTGTGTTCTCTTGTACTTGCGGACATACGTGGTCTCCTGGAAGAGGTAAGAGCTGTAAGGAGATTGTCTCTGTTGTGGAGTATCTTAAGAGCATCGGATATAAGCAATTCGAATAGGAGACAAAATGGATTCCAAGATTGTTAAGTACGTCATTGGAGAGGATAGAGAAGCATGTGAGTGCTTTGAGCCTCTTTGGCAAAGAGTTTTGCGAGAATATAAGCCAACGAAACCTTTAGCGTTGATGCTTCCTTGTACTTGGGGTAAGCCCTATCGAGAGAGTTATCTCACTCAGTATATTCTGGGAGGTCTTCTCGCGAGTTGCGATAAGCTTCTCGAGGGAGAGAAGTTCAAAGAGGCGAGAGAGTATCTCGATAGTTATGAGCACAAAGATGTTCTCGATGTTGTTGACGTTTGGCATATGTCGAGCTGCGGTTTCGTTCCTGAAGAGATGGAGCGCACATTTGATCCGGAGACAGGATATGCGTTCTTCGCCTATGATTGGGATTCCGAGAGAGCAACAGAAGAAGATATAGAGGGGTGGTTCGTTGCTGCTCGCCGAAGAGCTCCTGAGTGGGTGAACACCTACAGGTCTCTTTACGAGAAGACGTTCGTGTATCTTCGCGAAGGCAGCAAGTCGAGAGAAGTTATGACTCCATACTACGAAGACAAAGGGAGAGTTGTCGATTCGTATCTTTCTGGTCCTCAAGATTTTCCTACTGTCGTTCGATGGTTGTCTCTAAATGGACGAAGGGAAGAGGTTGATCTTCCTCTTATAACTTCGTTTAGCATTTCATTCTTAGCGTTTCAAGTAGTCGAAGCTGTAATGAGCTTGGCGAAGAGTTCAGAGTAGGAGAACCTAATGGGTTTGATTGGTAAGGGAATAGTTGTAACGTTTGAGGGAATTGATGGCTCGGGTAAGTCGACGGCCATTGATCTTACTGTTAAGAAGCTTGAGGAGAGTGGCGTAAAGTATATGGTTATTCGAGACGAAGGAGAGCTTCCTCATCTTGAAGAGGCGAGAGATTGTTTAAGTCTCGATGGTATCGATCTCTCGAATCCTGATGTTCGATTCCTGTTGTATATAGCTCAGACTGCTAGCAAGGAGCCTCTCTATCGGTCTGGTATTGAGCAGGGTATGGTTGTTCTCGTAGATCGAGGAATAGATACTCTGATCGCTTATGGCTCTCTCTTTACAGGAGAACGAAACGAGTCTTTCTATAGAGGAATAAATCGACTCGTTATGACCTACTTCGATAAGCCCGACTTGACCTTCTTGTTTAACTGTAGTAGCGAGATGCGTCGAGAAAGACTTATTCAGAGAATCGAGAGAGGAGAGAAAGAGGAAACCATTCCTGAGGATTTCGACTTGATAGAGCGAAAACTTGAAGCCGAGTATCGCTCTTTGGTTCTGAGTAATCCTAGTCGATTCAGAACTTTGGAGACTACTAATTTGTCTGCTGTTGAAGTTGCAGAACAGATTTGGAGTTCTCTTGTGAAAGAACTTAGTAGGAGGAAGCTACTAAAGTGAAGAAGGGGAGTAAGATGTCTCCCGAGTCGATAAAGAAGTGTCGAGAGTCGACTCTAGGATATAGAGCTACGGAAGAAACGAGACAAAAGCAGAGCTTAGCTTTGCGAGGTCATGAGGTTTCTAAGAGTACGAGAGAAGAGTTAAGTAGGCAGATGAATCGCCCGGAGATGAAAAACTACCTTCGAGAGGTTAATCTTGGTGCAGCTCCACGTTATGGTGGCGGTCGAATAAGATGGTACGACTATGAGAGAAGAGATAGTCGAGTCATTAAACTTCAAGGTACCTATGAACTCGAAGTAGCGAGATATCTGGATGAAGTAGGAGAAGCTTGGGAGTATGTAGGTCGTTCGAGAGAACATTCATTTCTTCTCTCAACCAGGCAGAGATACTATCCTGACTTTTATCTGAAGCGTCTAGATCTGTATATTGATCCGAAGGGTTGGTTTTCTTTGGAGAATGAGAGAAAGTTAAAGCTAGTTGAGAAAGAGTATCCCGGAAGAGTTCGAGTTCTACTAGGAGAGACTTATCTCGAGAAGCTGAAGGAGTTGTTACTTTGAAGATAGCGATTGTGGCAGACCCTCATGTGGATTGTGGAGTTCACGGTAGGTATGATGCGAAGACAGGAGTGAATACTCGCACTCGCGAGTTTCTTGGTGTTCTCGAGTGGATAATTGATCTTGTTCGCGGAAAAGTTGACGGTATTGTTATCGTAGGAGATCTCTTCGATTCTGTACACCCTTCTCTTGAGGTTCTACATTTCGTGAGACGTCTTCTTGAAGGAGCGAAAACTCCGATTTGGATTATTGGAGGAAATCACGATCAGTTTGGAGTGTCCGGAAGGACGAGTCCTAATGATCTTGTAACGTCCGATCTCGTTAGTTCTCTTCGAAGAGTTACTCAATTTCACACAGAGCCCTCTTTTATCGCGGTACCATTTCCAATCCCAGGAGAGTATCTTTCCGCAGAGGAAATGAGACTCCCTAAAGATGAAAGAGAAGCTCTTGTAGTCGAAAGAGTTCTTAAGGTCTTGAGACCCAACGGAGGACCGGATACATACATCTTTGGTCATTTGTCTGTTGCAGGAGCGATTGTAGGTCCTGACCAAAGAGGAGCAATTCTCGATTACGAGTTTCCTGTAGTCGCTCTAAAAGAGATTGGTGCCAAGAAGATGTTTCTGGGTCACGTGCATCCTCCTCAGGTTATCGAAGAGGATTTGATCTATGTAGGAGCTTGTGTGGTTCCAGAGTTCGGACAAGAGTATGTTCCTAGTTTCGTTCTGGCGAAAATTGAAGAGGGTGAGTGCTCTTGGACAAGAGTAGAGATTCCGGAGGAGGTTAGTAAGAGACCGAAGACAGTTCGGATTACGTCTAACGACCCTTCGACAGATGCTCTCCATGAGGAGCTTCTTTCTGTAGAAGCGCTTCTTAATTGTCTTGAGACTATGGCTCAACCGGATGATATTGTTCGGTTCTACGTGAGCTGCACAAGAGCTCTTCGAGATGCTACTCCAGAAGCGAAAATAAGACAAGCTTTATCGAAGTATCGGAAGGCGATAGTTCTTTGGGAACATCCAGAAGAAGAGACAGTCGAGAAGGTTGAGTTCAATGGTGAAATTAAGCCGGAAGAGATGGTGGGTGATTGGGTAGACTCTCAACCACTTTCGGGCGAAAAGAAGGAGAGAGTTCTAAATATCGCTTTAGAGATAATGAGGAGTTGAGATGGACGACAGGTTACGAGAAGCTCGAAAGGTTCTTTCTGTCCTAAAAGAGAATCTGGATATGCTGGACGTCCTACTAGAGGTCGCTATGAGATTGGGACCGAAAGCTGTTGAAGAGCTTTCTTACTCAGATCTCGCTCATCTGGCCACATGCAAGCGAACGTATACGAATTGTCGAGTTCCAATTTGTCGAATGTTACGTCTGGACTATTATGATAATCTGAAAGAGATCGAGAGAGAGAGAAGATACTGGAGAGCGAAAAGGAGAACCCTACCAGGAGGTAAGAGAATACCTGAAATTAGAACTCTAGAGTAGTTTAGCGCTTACT
>Ga0172381_10001381_pt1 | contig 28837 bp, 19 predicted proteins | sample Leawel6488metaG_FD_119754 | JGI IMG/M metagenome (GOLD analysis project Ga0172381, IMG submission 119754) | Leachate microbial communities from a municipal landfill in Southern Ontario, Canada - Leachate well 64-88 metaG | ecosystem: Engineered > Solid waste > Landfill > Unclassified | place... | reverse complement strand
CTGCGGAACTATCAAAAAAGTAATTGATGATTATCCAAAAAAGATTGGTTTAATTAAAATCCGCTGTTATCGTCCTTTCCCGAGCGGAGAAATTAAACGAGCTCTTAAAAAAACAAAGCGAGTTTTAGTATTAGAAAAAAGCTATGGTCTCGGCCACGAATCGCCATTAAAATTAGATTTAAGCGCTGCTCTTTGGGGTGAAAAAATTGATTTGCAGGCTGAAGTTTTAGGATTGGGGGGGCAAGATGTGACCGAGAAACAAATCATCAACTTAATTAAACATTATGAAAAGTAAATTAACGCTTTTTTTGTTATCCCTTATTTTCTTAGGCGTTGCTACCGCTGACGTTGTTTCCGGCTCTGAAAGAAATTTTACTTTTACCCCTCAGGTAGGAATTCCTGATTCTAATTTTCAAACTGACAAACAAATCCCCATTGGAGAAGAAAAAAACGGGACGACGAGCAGCACCCTCTTAGCTGATTATATCACCTCTTTTTATACTTACGCCCTTAATATTTTAGGGGTCTTAGCAGTTTTAATTTTAATGGCCGGAGGAGTGCAATGGATTATCTCCGGCGGTAACACTAAAAAAATTGAAAGTGCTAAAAAAATGATTGGTGGTTCTATTTTTGGCGGAGCTTTACTTATTGGTTCTTACCTCATTTTAAATACTATCAATCCCGACTTAACTAAACTTCCCGCTATCGAAATGCCCATGATTGATAAAATCGAAACTGGCTGCTGCGATGAGGCTTTAGACGATGGAACCGCCAAAATCACCAACACAAAAAACTGTGCTGAAGGAAAGTTGCTCCCTAATCATGCTATTGGGGCGAGCGGTAAGTGCGAAGGAAAAATGTGCTGCATTCAATATACATATCAAAAAGATGCAGTTTTATCTTGCACCATGAAATTACCAAGTAACTGTGGTCCTAAAAAGGATTCGGTAAATGATAGCGTTGTTTATGAAGTCGGGTTTATGGATTGTGAAAACTTAGCAATTTGCAAAGAGGCAAGCTATTTAAATGACGACTGCAAAGGAATAAAGGATGGAGAAAGACCTAAGGGGCCTTATGGGAGCAATATCTGGTGTTATGACGAAAAAATCCACTCAGGATATAAAGCTCAAATAGGGGAGCGTTGCGGCAACAACGAAGGATCTCTTTGTTTTGATATTAAGTTTACAAAATGTAATCGAGATATGGGTGGAAGACGTTGTGAAACTGGTAATTGCTGCGAAGTCCACTCTGACGGAACAATGAAAGAATAATTATGAAACGATATAAATCTACAAAAATATGCCCCGGTCATAATGCTTGTGCTGGTTGTGGCGAATTGGCCGCAGTCCAAGCAGCTTTTCGCGGCTTACCAGAAAAAGTAATTATCACCAATGCTACCGGCTGCATTGAAGTAACAACCACTTCATACCCAGAAAGTTCTTGGGGGGTGCCCTGGATTCACTCCTTGTTTGAAAATGCCGCTGCTCTAGCTTCTGGAGTTCTAGCAGCTCTAAAAGTTAAGGGTGATACAAAAACAAGAGTGGTGGCAATCGGCGGCGATGGGGCAACTTATGATATTGGTTTAGGCCTTATTTCGGGAATGTGGGAAAGAGGTGAGCGTATTCTTTATATTTGTTTTGATACTGAAGCTTACTCAAATACTGGCATTCAAGCCTCAGGAGCAACCCCCTACGGGGCAGCGACAACAACTACTCCTAGTGGGAAAGTCACTTCTGGAGCACACACCCACAAAAAAGATTTATTAGGAATTGCTTTAGCTCACGGCTTAAAATATGTCGCTCAAAGCACAGCCGGCTTCCCGGATGATATTACCAACAAGGTGAAAAAGGCTCTAACGGTTGATGGTCCTAGTTATCTGCAAATTTTATCACCTTGCATTCCAGGTTGGAAAATAAAAAATGACGAAGCTGGCGAACTTGGAAAACTAGCCGTTAAAACTGGTCTCTACCCCTTACTAGAATACATTAATGGAAAACTAAGTGCTTCCAGTATTAACGCTAAATTTACTCCGGCGCCAGTTCAAGATTATTTAAACAAGCAAGGACGTTTTAAAAATTTAAAAACAGCTGACCTGGAAATAATTAAAAAAATTGCTGAACAAAATGTTTCTAAATACCGATTATGAAAAAAATATTTTACACTTTTGTTTTTGTAATATTAGGAATAATTTTTTTGATAGTGCCGGCAAAGGCGGAAGATGTTTGCGCGTGGACTGTCGGGGCTACGGGGCAAATTGCGCACTATCTTTACTGCCCTACTAATTATGAAGAGAAGCAAGGCGCTTGTGATGGAGAACATCCTGGTCAAGGCTACATTTGCTGTTGTACAAAAATTACAATAGAACCAACAAAAGAGCCTAAATTCACAAACCCTTCAGACACTTGGCAGGTAAAAATTCCCGGTTTAGAAAGATTGAGTGAAGTTAATTGTGCAGACGGCGTTTGTAAAATTCCTTGGATTTCTGAATACTCTTTTGGCCTTTACAGTTTCGCCCTCAATATTGCTAGCATTTTAGCGGTTTTAATTTTAATGGCCGCCGGAGTAATTTGGATTATTTCCGGTGGCGACCAAGGAAAAATTACTAACGCCAAAAAAATGATTGCCGGCAGTGTTACTGGCCTAGTCTTGTTAGTCGGGGCCAATTTAATTTTAAGTTTCATTAATCCTGATTTAATAAAATTAAAAAGTTTAGAAATTGCCTATATTGAACCCTTGGAAAATCTCCCCGATGCTGATGTTGGTCAATTAGGAGAAGTCGCCCAAGCAGCCAACCCCTACCAGAAAGCTTGCGAAGCTAGCAGAAAAGGAGATTATTCCGCATGCCTTGCTTTAGGAGAAACTCAACCAGCCGGACTGGTAACAACAAAAGCTATTGGCGGCTCAACTGTTTTTGTTGAACAATCCGTTCTTAATGCTTATCTATCAGCAATAGAGTGCGTCAAAGAAAAAAATAATGGTAAATTTCCTTTTGGAATTAATAACGCCTGGCGATCTCCTAAAAGACAAGTAGAGATAAGAATTAGATATGAAAACGAAGGAAGAGCTAAAGACGCAGCGCTCCCTTGTTGTTCAAATCATGGGTCCGGACAAGCAATTGATATCAATTATTTTGAAGGGAAAATGAGCTGGTCTTATAACGAGACGAGTCATTTAAGAGAATGCATGAACGCTAACGGCCTCTACGCTAAGATTAGCAAAGAGCCTTGGCATTGGTCACCAACCGGAAACTAAAAAAAGACCCGATAAAGTCGGGTCTTTTTTTTTAAAAGTATTTTTAACAAGCGCGGTCCATTGCCTGATTTGCTAATCTGTCAGCCTCTTTATTTAACTCGCGTCGAACATGAAGAAATTTACATTGAGAAAAAGCCAAAGAAAGGTTGTGTACTTTTAGAAATAGAGGTGCCAAATCGGCATTTTTTACTTTATACTCTCGATTCAACTGCTTAACTACTAATTCGCTATCCAAATAACAATCAACTTCGCTTGCTTTTAATTCTTGAGCTTTAGAAAGGGCGGCAATTAAGGCTCGATATTCTGCTTGATTATTAGTAGTTTTGCCTAAATATTCAGAAATTTCAGCGACAACCACGCCAGTTTCCGTAGTTAAAACGGCTCCAATCCCCGCTGGACCAGGATTACCACGAGCACCACCATCACTATGAATAATAATTTTTTTTACCATATAATTATTTTTTTTCACTAAGCCGCAAATCAATTATTTTTAATTGCGCTTCTCGGCGACCGTTAAATTCATTAACTTCTAAAGTATAAACAACATCAACCTTGTCGCCAATACTTAAATCAGGATAAGTTTCAGCGGCATTAAAAGCCAAAGCCCAAAAATAGTGGGGCTTATCATCAGAACTAAGGCGCAATTTTAAATGCTGATTATCTTGTCCCAAAAAAAGCAAGTCTGTGATAGTTAAATTATAACTAACAAGCTTCGGTTGGGGATTGTCCTGACCGAAAGGTTCTAATTTTTTTATTTCCTCTGCTAAATTTAAACTTAGATCCCCCCAAGGAAGTTCCGCTTCAATTTTTAGTTGCGGTAAAAGCTCCTGACCAGCCAACAACTCAGAAACGGCTGCAGTTAAATTACTGATAAATTTTTGAAGCTTAGCTTCGCTGGCAATGGAGAAACCGCAAGCCATTGGATGTCCGCCAAATTTATCTAAAAATTCCGCTTGATTTGTCAACGCAGCAACTAAATTTAATTCTTTAATAGAACGACCCGAGCCCTTAAAGGATAAGTTACCAGCCTCATCATTAAGACGAGAAATAATTAAAGTCGGACGATAATAACGCTCACAAATCCGACCAGCAACCAAACCGACAACCCCTTCGTTCCAGTTCTCCCCTTCGGGGGCAATGCCAATAATGATCGCCGGCAAATTACTAGGATTAATTTGTTTTTCCACTTGAGCCACAATCATTTCAGTGATTTGTTGTCTTTCTTGATTACGTTCATTCAACTCTAAAGCAAAGCGTCGAGCTGCTGTCTCCTCAGTAGCAGTTAACAAGCAAAAAGCACTATTAGCATGAGCCAAACGGCTAGCAGCATTTAAACGCGGAGCTAACTGCCAACCAATATTCCAAGCCTCTAAAGGCTTTTGATAATTAGAACGACTCTGGGAGATTTTAACTAATGCCGCTAAACCAAGACGCTTCCCCTGATTTAAAATATTTAAACCACGCTTAACTAAAAGACGGTTTTCACCTAAAAGACTGACCATATCAGCCACAGTGCCAACAGCCACCAAGTCTAAAGTTTTCTCTAAAATTAATTTTTTTTGAATTTGAGAAAGTTCAGCCTTAAAAATTAAAGCACTCGCCAATTTAAAAGCTACCCCAACGCCAGCCAAATAAGGCCAAGGATAATGGTCGTTTTTATTGGAGGGATTAATAATTGGGCAAGGTGGCAAGTCTGATTCTTCTTCTGGCAAGACATGATGATCAGTAATAATAACATCAAGACCTAAGGATTGAGCCACCAAAACCTCTTTGCGATTACGAATGCCACTATCAACACTGATAATTAAATTAGTGCCCTGCTTAGATAGCTGCTCTAAAGCCGAACAATTCAAACCATAACCCTCGCTAACACGATCGGGCAAATAAACGCTAACCTCAGCATGGAGAATTTTTAAAGTTTCAAATAAAACTGCGGCTGCAGTTACACCGTCAGCGTCATAATCACCGAAGATTACTATTTTATTATGGGCTTTTAAGTGTTTAATAATTAGAGCCACGGCCACGGCCATGTCTTTAAATAAAAAAGGGTCATAAAATAATAAATCACTATCACTAACGATATCCAAAACCTGTTCGGCTGGTAAATTTAGAGACAAAAAAGAACGAACCGCTTCTGAGCTTTTTAATCCGCGATTAAAGAAAAGTTGACGAAGAAGGGTTGATTCTAAAAAATCGGTCGCCAAAAAATCAGCTGGCATTAACGGAGCTAAGTGCCACCGTTTTTTTAAATTACAATTTGAGGCCATTTAAAAAGTAAGCATCGACCCCAAAGATAAAAAAATCATTGACGTGATTACAATTATAGAAACTACTACCCACAAAATGCGAGTACTTTCTTTTTTTTTCATAAAACTATTTCTTTAAAATTTTAATAAAAGTATCTGGGGGAATGGCAACTCTTCCTCGACCTAGGCTCATCATTTTTTTCTTACCTTTTTTTTGTTTATCTAAAAGTTTAGTTTTGCGAGTTAAATCACCGCCATATAATTTAGCCGTAACATCCTTTCTTAAAGCACTCAAACGATCAGCTGCAATAATTTTTCCGCCAATCGCCGCTTGAATTTTAATCGCAAACATCTGGCGAGGCAAGCTTTTTTTTAAAATTTCTACAATTTCTCGCCCCTGACGATAAGCTTCATCTCGATAAACAATTGTCGCCAGAGATTCTACTACCTCTTCAGCAACCATTACTTCTAATTTTACCACATCAGTTAGTCGATATTCTAAGAATTCATAATTAATAGAAGCATAACCAGCGGAAACACTTTTTATTTTATCATAGTAATCAGTCAAAATTGCTGACATCGGAATTTCATAATGAAGAATTGCTCTGGATTCATCGTCGCCAACAGAAATATACTCAGTGTTTTTATAAACCCCGCGCTTCTCCTGAGTAAGAGACATAATCCCGCCCAAGTATTTTTGTGGCGTCACAACATCCAAGGAAACAAAAGGTTCAGAAATCGATTCTAAAGTATTGGGTTCAGGCAGCCTCTGTGGAGTTCTAACCACTAACTGTTCACCCCCCTTTAAAACCACCTGATAAGCAACACTGGGAACAGTTACCAACAAAGATAAATTATATTCACGCCGCAACCGCTCTTGAAAGATTTCTAAATGCAAAAGACCTAAAAAGCCACAACGAAAACCGACTCCAATTGCATCTGACTGTTCTGGTTCATAAACCAAGGCCGCATCATTAAGTTTTAACTTTTCAAGAGCTTCGCGTAAATCTTGTAAATCAGTATCAGCGCTAGGAAAGATTCCCGCAAAAACCATCGGTTTTACCTCTTTGTAGCCGGCTAATGGAAGCGCTAAAGACTGGCTAAAAATGGTCATGGTGTCACCAACGCGACAATCGTCAACCCGCTTAAAACCAGTTACCACATAACCGATGCCACCGGTTTCTAAAATATTAGTAGAATGATAACCGGGCTTAAAAATGCCAATATCTAAAACTTCTGAAGTCGCTCCGGTTGCTAAAAGTTTTATTTTATCACCTTTCTTGATTGTGCCATCAAAAATTCTAATATAGGCGACAACTCCTTTATATTCATCGTATTTTGAATCAAAGATTAAAGCACGAATAGTTAAGGGCTCTGCTGGACGTGGGGCCACGCCGCTACTTATAACCGCTCTTAAAACTTCGGCGACCCCGACTCCTGTTTTTCCCGAGCAACTTAAAATCTCTTCAGGGTGACAGCCCAACAACTTAACTAATTCCGATTTTGTTTTAGGAACATCGGCTGCCGGCAAGTCAATTTTATTTATAACCGGAATAATATTCAGATTCTGCTCCAAAGCTAAATATAGGTTAGCCAAGGTTTGAGCCTGAATCCCTTGGGTTGCGTCAACTAATAAAACAGCCGTTTCTACTGCCGCCAAAGAACGAGAAACTTCATAAGAAAAATCAACATGACCCGGGGTATCAATTAAGTTTAATTGATGGCCCGCATATTCCATGGTCACCGGTTGCAGTTTAATGGTAATTCCTCGTTCTCGCTCTAAATCCATTCCATCAAGAAGCTGCTGTTTCATCTGACGGCTTTCAACTGTACCAGTAATCTCCAACATCCGATCAGCCAAAGTAGACTTGCCATGATCAATGTGGGCAATAATACAGAAATTTCTAATTTTATCCAAGTTCGCCATTTGAAGATATAAGTTAAAATTGAGTAACTGTTTTTATTTTTGTCGATTTTCTAATTCCGCTTCGGCCACTGAGGCGGAGACCTGCGATCGTTTTAGTTTGCCGCGCTGCCGCCAAGAATCAAGTAAACCAAAAAACTCTTCACTACGCAAGAGATAACAAACTAACAAGTAAATAGCTAGACCAGCGATTGTAGCCAAAGCTAGCTGAGTAAAGACACCAACGAAGGTAGTCATATCAACTGAATTGCCAACAACTTGTTTAGTTATTTGAATCGCCACGCCAGCCCCGAGAGCAGCTAAAGAAAATTTAAAAGCAGAAATAGCGATTCGGGAGAGATCAAAATTACCGACCTTAAAGATTAAATAAAGCCAGAGAAGAATAAAATTGAAAATACTCGCAATAGAATAAGCCAAAGGCAAGCCCAAAACACCAAGAAAATGAGAAAGGGTTATCGCCAAAACAATGTTAACCGTAACCGCTAAAAGGCTGAGCACAAAAGGAGTCTTTGAATCTTGGCGCGCGTAAAAAACCCTAACCAAAAGAGGAATTGAGGCTTGCGCAAATAAACTTAAAGAGAATAAAGCTAAAGCGTTCATAGTTAAAACAGTATCACTCCAAGAAAAAACCCCCGTACCAAAAACAACTCGAACAATTTGCGCCCGAAGTGTGATCATTAAGACGGTCGCCGGAATAACAAAAAATAAAATTCGTCGAAAAGTCTCAGAAAAACTTGCCTCCAATTTCTCCTTATTGTTAGCATATTGAGAGAAAGTGGGAAAAGCGGCAACAGCAAAAGAAACTCCAAAAATACCAACTGGAAAAGATTGTAAATTATTAGCTAAAGAAAAGATGGTTAAAGAACCGGCCGTCAAACCAGAAGCAATTGAGGTAATAACTAAAAGGTCAATTTGGCTAACAGCTAAACTGAGCGTCCGAGGCATCATTAAGCGCCCTATTTGTCTTAAATTTTTATCTCGCCAATTTAAAAAAGGCCGATAGCGGAAACCTAAATTAATCAGAGCCGGGATTTGAACCAACAAATGAAGAAGCGCTCCTAAAATAACCCCCCAAGCTAAACCGGGAAGCCCCCAAATATCCATTAACCATAACGCCCCAGCAATAATTCCTAAATTATAAAAAATTGGTGAAAGCGAATAGGCAAAGAATCTTTTAAAAGATTGGAGGGTTGCGCCGACAATTCCGGAAATTCCCAGGAACAACGGCGATAAAAACATAATTCGCGCTAACCGAGCTGCCTGTAATTGATTTTCCGGGCTAAAACCCGGGGCAACTATTTTCATCAACCAGGGGGAAAAAATAACACCAATCAAACCTAAAACTACAAGGATAAGGCTTAAAGTATTTAAAACATTATTAACTAAATCCCAAGACTCAGTATTATCCTCATGTTTTTTTGGAGAAGAATTTTTAATTAAACGAGAAAAAATTGGAATAAAACCGGCCGATAAAGCTCCTAGAACAATTAAATTATAAAGGAGATCGGGAATACGAAAGGCAGCAAAATAAACGTCTAACTCTGGCCCTGGACCAATATGACTAGCTAAAATTCGATCACGAAATACCCCTAAAAACCTAGAAAGCAAAGAAGAACTAGCCACTAAAATAGCCGCCACAGTGATACTGTTAATTCTCTTCTGAAAAACCTTAGGTAAAAATATCCGGCGCCAAAAATTCATATTAAAACAAAAGCATTAAACCAAGTAATAACCAAATAAAAACTGCGTAATTTAAATTAAAATAAACCAAAACACTAGCGGGCCAAAGTAATTCAAAAAAAACCATCATAACGATAAGGCCACTAAAAAAAATAAAAAGGTCTTTTAAGAATGAATGATTTTTATAATTTAAGAAACGCATATTTAAAAATAATCAGCTAGTTTTTCCCAAAGTGTCCGTCCGGAAAATTCGACCTTAATTTTTTCAATTACCAACTGTCCTAAATCTTCAGGAGCCAAACCCGGAACGGAGATCATAAAGCTATATTTACCATTTTCTCGATAAGCTGCCTTGGTATTAAAAGTCGCACTTGCTTCTTTTAAACCACCATCTTTGACAAGCGGCTGATTGTAATCAGCAATAATATATTTTGTTTCATCATTAATAGTAAAGTAGCGACCCAAAATATCAAAATCAGGATTAAAGAAGGTTTCAGGGCTAAGAGAAAAAACGCCACCGGTTTCCAAAATAACGTCATCTTTTTCTAGAACAATTTGTTTAAGGCCAAGGGCTTTATGAGTAAATTCATAACGCTGATAAGGCTCGGCCAACAAAAATTCTTGGCTACCAAAAGAAATTTTCTGCCGACTGGCTGGATTAGCAGTTGTTAAGCTAATTAAATTACGATCAGTCCAAAAAATTAAAGGATGGGTTGTTGATTGCACTGGATAAACTCGACCAACAAAATTTAAAGCTCCCGGAGCATCACTAATTTCTTTAATAATTAAATCGGAGCTCCCTTTTATTTCCAGCTTCAAGGTTTCCTTTGTTGTTAAGGGTGGGCAAGAAAGAGTGGCTTCTTTAGTATAAGACTTGCCCTCGCCTTCACCGCCAGAGTTATCTTCAATTTTATCCTGACAAATTATTTGACTGCCCTTATAAACAGTCAAATAAACGGGGTCAGCTCGTTTATCTAAATTTAAATCAATTAATTCAAAAGAGAAAAATAATTTTTTATTAGCCTCAGCACTAAAATAAAATTGATGCGCCCCTTTTAAAGGAACAGTCCAAGGAACAAAATTTTCTAAAGGACCAGGAGTTCTTTTTTGTAAGATATCAAGCGCCGGCGGATTGTATAAAGCCAAACAAGAATTAAGCTTTCCGTCTGAGCAAATTTTTTCTGGGTTCTTATTTGCCACTTCCATAAATTCACTCACTGAAGAAAAAATTGGATCTTTCTGATACAGCGACACCTCTTTTTCCTGAAGTCTCTGCCAGTCGCTTAAATTATCTAAAGTTTTATTCTCTAAAGATTTAGTCTGGTAGCGCCAAACCAAATTATCAACTAAAACCCCAACTTCAATTACTGGCGTCGCACTAGTTAACTCATTTTTATAAGTAACAGTGACTTTGGCCTCAGAGAATGTTCGAGGCGTAAAAACAGAAAAATAAACAGGATCGCCAATCATAATGGCTGGAGAAGATTTTTCTTGACTAACCCGTTCAGCCGGAGTCAGCTGCCCAATAAAACCACGCCCTCCGAAGGGTTGGCTTAAATTTCGATATTCAAGTTCATAGCTCGCTCGTCCACCAGGAACAATTTTTGCAAACAAAATAAAGATGGCGAAAAAAAGCCAAAAAAACACTAAAACACCTTGGCGTCGGGATAATAACATGTTGTTATTTTAAGCTATTTAAACATAAAAGACAACCAAAAAAAATGAGCAAAATTTCAACTAGAAAGAAAAAAAAACGACCCCAATGGAGTCGTTTTTTAACTAGCTTTTATTTAAAGATTAACTTGGGACGAACACGCTGCCCTTTATAGCCAGTACCAGACGGAATTAAACGCCCAATAATGACGTTTTCCTTAAGACCATCTAAATAATCAATCTTACCAGAAACGGCCGCCTCTATTAAAACTCGAGGTGTCTCTTGGAAGGAGGCGGCTGACAAAAAGCTGTCAGTAGTCAAAGAAGCTTTAGTAATCCCCATCAACAATTGATCAGCAACAGCTTCTTTTTTAGTTTCTTTATTGGCTCGATAAAGAACTTCCTCTTCAATTGTTTCTCCTGGCAACAAATTAGTTTTTCCTGACTCTTTTACTAAATAGCGAGAAAACATTTGACGGGCAATAATTTCCACATGCTTATCATTCAAAAACTGACCTTGTGAAGAATAAACATACTGAATTTCTTTAATAATGTATTTTTGTGTTTCTAAACGCCCCTTAAGTTTAAAGAGTTCACGCAAATCTAAACTACCCTCGGTTAACTGTTTACCGACTTCAATCTCATCCCCATCTTTAACCAACAACATTGTCCCTTTTAAGATGTGGTACTCTTTAACTTTTTTAACCTCTTTAGCTAGAGCAACATATTTTTCAGTAACAGAAACAAGGCCAGCGGTCTTAGCCTTAACAGACTCAGCGCCAACCTTAAATAATTCTGTGCCAGTTTTTACACTTTGGCCTTCGTTAACTAAAACTTTAAGTTCTAATTTTTTCTTACTATTTTTAGTGGTCGCCCCAGATGCCAATTTAAGCTCATTAATCTTTTCTGAAAAATAGTATTTATCACTATCAGTCCCCTGATAAGTAATTGATAGAAGTTTTGATTGTGGGTTGTCAACGAGAATTTCCTTGCCATTCTTATCACGAATTATTTTTTGATCAAACTCAATCTTAACCTTACCAGCGACATCGGAGATTAAAGCTTTTTTCTTAGGTGTGCGGCTTTCAAAAATTTCTTCAACCCGCGGCAAACCTTGGGTAATATCATCTGAACCAGCAACACCGCCACTATGAAAAGTTCTCATCGTCAACTGTGTTCCTGGCTCACCAATAGATTGAGCGGCAATAATCCCAACCGTCGCCCCTAATTTAACCGGCTTGTTATAGGCTAAGTCATTACCGTAACATTTAGCGCAAACCCCCTTATGAAGATGGCAGCTAAGAGCGCTTCTAATCTTGGCCTCCATAACCACTTTCTCTTTAGCTAACAAAATTTCTTTTTCGCCTAAAAGCTCGCCAGCCGCCAAAACCTTCTTACCCTTAGCATCTAAAAGATCAGCGGCTAAATAACGACCAGCAATTTTCTTAAAAAAATCTTCGCCATTTTTTTCTGTCTCTGCTCGAGTAATCAAAAAGCCTTCATTGTCGCCACAGTCATCTTCAGCAATAATTACATCTTGCGCAACATCAACTAAACGACGCGTTAAATAACCAGCATTGGCAGTTCTAAGGGCTGTATCAGACAAACCTTTTCGGGTGGCATGAGTCGAAAAAAAGTATTCCAAAACTCCGAAACCTTCTTTAAAATTACCCTTAACCGGCAACTCAATAATCGCCCCCGAAGGAGAAGTTACCAAGCCTTTCATACCTAAAATCTGAACTGGCTGAGCCCAAGAACCACGCGCCCCCGAATCAATCATGGAAAACACCGGCAATGAGGTGGTTAAACTTTTCTTACAAATATCAGCAATCTCATCCTTGGCATTAGTCCATTCTTCCACAACTTTACTATAGCGCTCGCTATCAGTCAGAAGTCCTTCTTCATATTGCTCTTGAATCAAATCAACTTTTTTAGTCGCCGCCTCGATTAAGACATCTTTTTCTTTGATATCCGGCAAATCACCAAAGCCCCAAGAAAGACCAGACTTCGTAATAAAGGCAAAACTATGATTCTTTAAGTCATCAATAAATTTAACAGTTTCTTGCTCACCGTAAAGTCGTAAACAATCCTTAATTAAATCTTTAATTTTTCCTTTATTGATGATTGCGTTAACAAAGCGTAACTTCTCTGGCAAAATCAAATTAAATATTAAACGCCCAACCGTAGTCCGCAAACGTTCCCCTTCCCAATTAACTATAATTGATTCATGCAAACCAATATAATTATTATCATAGGCTAAATGTGCCTCATCGCTGTCATAAAAATGACGAAGTTCATTGTCTGGACGCTTAGCCGAAGCTTCATCCTCAAAAGTAATATAGTAAGCTCCCCAAACAATATCCTGAGATGGAGTAACAATCGGTTCCCCTGTTGCCGGCTTTAAAAGATTATGTGAAGACAACATTATTTCCTCAGCTTCACGACGAGCCTCTTTAGTTAACGGCACATGGACAGCCATTTGGTCACCATCGAAGTCAGCATTAAAAGCGGTACAGACAAGAGGGTGAATCTGAATTGCCTTACCCTCAATTAACACCGGCTTAAAAGCTTGAATACCGAGACGATGCAAAGTTGGCGCGCGATTTAATAAAACAAAAGCCTCGGCAACGGTTTCCTCTAAAATATCCCAAACTTCGTCGTGACCAGCTTCAATATAACGAGAGGCACTACGAACATTATGAACAACTTCACGTTTAATTAATTCAGCAATTATATAAGGCTTAAATAATTCCAAGGCCATAATCTTAGGCAAGCCACACTCATCAAGATTTAACTTAGGGTTAACAACAATAACTGAACGGCCCGAGTAATCAACCCGTTTACCTAACAAATTTTGACGAAAACGACCCTGTTTACCCTTTAGAGCATCAGCTAGAGATTTTAATTGACGCTTTTGGCCAGTAGAAGCAGTTACAGTTTTGCTGTGTCTAGCCGAGTTATCAATTAAAGCGTCAACCGCCTCTTGAAGCATACGCTTTTCATTGCGACAAATAACTTCTGGGGCATTAAGATCAGTTAATTGCTTTAAGCGGTTATTACGATTAATAACCCGACGATATAAATCATTTAAATCCGAAGCGGCAAAACGACCACCATCTAAAGCAACCATTGGCCGTAAATCAGGAGGAACGACCGGCAAGGTAGTTACAATCATCCACTCAGGACGAATGTTATTATTGGCCAAACTCTTTAAAAGTTTCAGCCTTTTAATCATTTTTTCTTTTTTTGACTCTAAAGCTGTCTCAAATTTAGTCTCCAATTTAGCAATGCTTTTTTCTAAATCAATTTTGGATAAGAGCTCTCTGATTGCTTCAGCGCCAATGCCAGCTTCAAAAATGTGACCAAATTTTAAACTTAAATTCTGATATTGCTGTTCAGAAATAACTAAAAGCGGTTTTAAATCTTTAAGCTCTTTTAAGGTAACGGCAAAATCTTCATCTAAAGAAGCTACTCGCTCATTGTGCTCGGCGGCTAAACTTTTTTCATCTTGGCCCTCCTTTGGAGATTCTTTTAATCGCTTTAAAGACTCTTTATAGTCGCTATCAATATTTTTGCGTTTGGATTTATACTCTTGTTTAATTTGCTCAATGGTCGCCTCTTTTAAATCCTCATCAACAGCCGTCACAATGAAATTTGCAAAATAAATTACTTTTTCTAAAGATTGAATCCCTAAATTTAAAAGAAGACCAATCTTGGAAGAAATTCCGCGTAAAAACCAAATGTGTGTGCAAGGGATTTCTAATTGGATGTGCCCCATCCGTTCACGACGAACAACGCTTCGTGTCACCTCAACGCCACACTTATCGCAGACAATCCCTTTATAACGAATTTTCTTATATTTTCCACAAGCACATTCCCAATCTTTAGTTGGCCCAAAAATCTTTTCACAAAACAAACCGTCTTTCTCTGGTTTTTGAGTACGATAATTAATTGTTTCCGGTTTAGTAACTTCGCCATGAGACCAACTTAAAATTTCTTCCGGGGAAGCCAGTTTAAGCCGAATCGCATCGAAGTCGCTAGTTTTAATCGGATTTAACATATGATATAAAAATTTTTATTTTTTAAACCTCGGCTTGAGCTTTTTCCTCCTCATCGGTAATAGTGCCAGTCGACGACTCTGGAACTTCTTTTTCTAATTCAGTCTCAATTTTCGGCTCAGTCGCTAGTAAAAATTCATCTTCAGAAGAGATAACTTCGTCCGCCGAACCCTCCTCACTTAAAAGTTCAACATCTAAACCTAAACCTTTAAGCTCACGAATTAAAACATTAAAAGACTCGGGAACATTTAATTTCTCAATTACCTCGCCCTTAATAATGCTTTCATAGGCCTTTGAACGACCAGGAACATCATCAGATTTAATCGTTAACATTTCTTGAAGAGTATGAGCCGCTCCATAACCTTCTAAAGCCCAAACTTCCATTTCTCCAAAACGCTGACCACCAAACTGAGCTTTACCACCTAAAGGCTGCTGTGTGATTAAGGAGTAAGGGCCAATAGATCGCTGGTGAATCTTATCTTCAACCATATGGTTGAGTTTAAGCATATACTTATAACCAACCGTAATCTTGTTATCATAAGGGAGGCCAGTTTTCCCGTCATAAAGAATAACTTTTCCATCTTCAGGTAAGCCAGCTTTTTTAAGCTCCGCTTTAATCTGAGATTCAGTAATACCATCTAAGGCGGGCGTAGCCGCACGGTAACCTAATTTATGAGCAGCTAAACCTAGGTGAGTTTCTAGTAGCTGCCCTAAATTCATACGAGAAATGATTCCTAAAGGCGAAAGAATAACATCAACGTGAGTACCGTCTTCTAAATAAGGCATGTCTTCATCGGGAACAATTTTAGAAATAACCCCCTTATTGCCGTGTCGTCCGGACATTTTATCCCCCACTTGAATTTTTCTTAAATTAGCAACCGAAACTTGAATAGATTTTAAAACTCCGGCTGACAACTTGTCACCATCCTCGCGAGAAAATACTTTTACATCGACGACTTTACCGTGCTCGCCATGCTCTAAGTAAAGAGAGGAGTCGCGAACATCTTTAGCTTTTTCTCCAAAAATAGCCCGCAATAATTTCTCTTCAGCTGACAAAGTGGTTTCTCCTTTTGGAGTAATTTTTCCCACTAAAATATCACCCGAAGAAACTTCCGCTCCAATACGAATAATCCCATCTTCATCCAAATTCTTTAATTTTTCTTCACTAATATTGGGAATGTCGTTGGTAATTACTTCCGGTCCAAGTTTTGTATCTCGAACATCAATAGTGTAGTTTTCAATATTAATAGAGGAGAAAACATCTTCACGAACTAGGCGCTCAGAAATAATAACCGCATCTTCATAGTTAAAACCCTCCCAAGTCATAAAGGCAACTAAAACGTTGCGCCCCAAAGACAATTCTCCATTATCAATTGAAGGGCCATCAGACAAAACTTCCCCGGCTGAGACTTTATCACCAACTGAAACAACCGGATGTTGATTAATGCAGGTAGAGGAGTTAGAACGAACAAATTTATTTAGAGGATATTTAATGGTTTGCCCTTTTTTTGTTTGTAAATCAATTTCTAGGCCGTCAGCCCGAGTAATTGTGCCCGGTTCATCAGCTAAAACTAAGTGCCCACTATCTCGAGCCGCTCGCGCCTCAATACCAGTTCCAACTATCGGCGCCTCTGCTTTAATTAGAGGAACGGCTTGACGCTGCATATTTGTTCCCATTAAAGAGCGCTGTCCGTCATTATGTTCCATAAAAGGAATCATCGAGGTCGCTACAGAAATAATTTGATTCGCGGCAACACCAACAAAATCAATTTTATCAGCGTCTTCCATACTTGGTTCGCCGTTTTTTCTAACCTCAAAACGAGAGGCTAAAATTTTTCCTTTTTCATCAATTGGCAAAGTAGCGTCGGCAGTAGTATATTTTTCTTCCTCAAAAGCATCGAGGTAAACAATCTCTGAAGTGACAAAGCTTCCACCTTTAGTATGATTAACTCGACGATATGGAGTTTCTAAAAACCCATAAATATTCAGTTTAGCATAAGTCGCCAAATGACCAACCAAACCAATATTTGGACCCTCTGGGGTTGCAATTGGGCAAATGCGGCCATAATGAGTGGAGTGCACATCACGAACATCAAAACCAGCTCGCTCTCTAGTTAAACCGCCCGGACCCATCGCCGACAAACGACGTTTATGTTCAAGCTCGGCTAAGGGGTTAGTCTGATCCATGAATTGAGACAATTGAGAAGACATGAAAAATTCTTTAATCACCCCAATAATCGGCCGCGCATTAACGAGCTTAGTTGCTGTTAAAAGAGAAATATCGGTAGTCGACATTCGATCTTTAATGATTCTCTCCATTCGCGCTAAACCAACACGAAAACGAGTCTGGATTAAACCGCCGATAGCCCGCACCCGACGATTTCCTAAATGATCAATATCATCTTCCGGCTCCTTGGTAATATTTAAGCGAATAACTTCTTTAACAATCAAAACTAAATCCTCCTTACGTAAAATCCTATTCTCACGATTATTTTCTAAATCCAAATTAAAACGACGATTTAATTTATAACGACCAACGCGACCAAAATCGTAACGGTCAAAACGGAAAAACATTGAATGGATTAATTGACGAGCATTTTCAACTGAAGCTAAATCACCAGGACGAATACGACGATAAACCTCCTGCAAACCCTCAGCTTCACTTTTAGCTAAGTCCTTCTCGATGGTCGCCTGAATAAAAGTTGGTTCATCATCACTTTTTACCAAATCAACATCTTTAAATAAGGCCTGTAATTCTTCATCGCTCTCATAACCAAAAGCACGCAAAAGAGAAGTAATCGCTACTTTGCGCTTGCGGTCAATTCTTACCCAAATTACCTTATTAGCATCAGTTTCAATTTCTAACCAAGCCCCTCGATTAGGAATAACTTTCGCCCCATAACATTTCTTTCCTTTAATAAAATCAGCTGTAAACATTACCCCCGCCGAACGAATTAACTGAGAAACAACAACACGCTCAATCCCGTTAATGATAAAAGTCCCTTGATTAGTCATTAGAGGGAAATCACCTAAGTAAACCTCTTGATTGCTAATCTGATTAGTCTTTTTATTAACTAAACGAGTTTTGACACGAAGAGGGGCCTCATAGGTGATATTTTTAGCCCGACTCTCCTGTTCGCTAAACTTAGGATCATCTAAATAATAATCTTCAAAATAGAGCTCCAAGTCACGACCAATAAAGTCGGTAATTGGATTAATTTCTTCAAACAGCTCCGTTAAACCCTCATTTAAAAACCACTTGTAGGAATCCTTTTGGATTTCAATCAATTCCGGTATTGGCATTATCTCCTGACGGTCTTTGAAAAAGCGGCGCGGGGCAAGGCACTTGTCTACGCTTTGTGTCTTAGGCATAATATTGCGAGAAATTAGTTAACAACAAAAAAAACTTAAGCTCCGGCGAACAAAGCTCAAGATTAAAAAAAATTAATTGGCGGTGAAGAGGCAATTCACTGTGATGGCTGTAAATTATTTTTACAAAATAATGTAAAAAACAGCAAAAAAAACGGTTTGGGAACTTTTATTATCCATATCACCGTATCTATCCATTTTTTGCTTTAAGTTAAATTGTAGCGCTATTATAGAATGCTTTTTAACTTATGTCAATTATACTAATGAACAAGTTATCCACAGCTAATTTAAGTGCCTAAATTAAGGGCATTAAATTCCTCGCGAACAATGCGACGATCATCCCAGGGAACTTTCTTACCATCAGCTAAACAAATATATTGCTCTGCCCCTTTTCCAGTGATTAAGACTAAATCATCTTTATCCGCTAAAGATAGGGCTTTTTTTATAGCCTGGCGACGATCATCAACTAAGAATAAGTCTTTACTGCGCTCCTTGCCAGTCGCCTCAGCTCCAGCCGCTACCTCCTCAATGATTACACGCGGATCTTCATCGTATGGATCTTCATTAGTAATGATTACATAATCAGCATTATCCCCAGCTAAACGACCTAAAATTGGGCGCCGATCTTTATCGCGCCCACCGCCACAAGAACCAAGCACATGAATTATTTTTTGATGAGGAATAACCTTAATTGTGCTATACATTTTTTGTAAAGCACGAGGCTCAAAAGAATAATCAACAATAATAGTGAAATCTTGCCCCAAATCTATTTTTTCTAATTTTCCAGACAAGCAAGTGACACCCTCTAAACCCTTTTTTATCTCTGGCCACAAAACCCCCTGACTAAAAGCGGTCAGAGCAGCATTTAAAGCGTTTTCAACATTGAAAGCCCCTAATAATTTCAGGTTTATTTTTTGATCCGCAACTAAAAAAGAAACACCCTCTGGCTTTTCCTCCACTTCTTTATATTGGAAGAATTGGCTGCCGTGCAAAATTCTACTATCCAAACCACTAAATAAGTCCGTGTCTAAAGAATCTTGAGAAGAATAAATAAACTGTTCTTCGCTCCAAAAATTTAAAAAATAAGGAGCGTGCTCGTCGTTTCCATTTACAATTATAGTTTTTTTAACTCGAGTATAATCTAGCTTCTTTAAAGCTGAGGTTGGATGAACAACTCCTTTGTGATCGTCAACATATTTAGGGCGACTCTTTTTTAAAGTTTCGAATAAGCGCCCCTTTGCTTCTTTATATTTTTCAAAACCACCATGACTCTCTATATGTTCGGGGTATAAACCAGTAAAAATTAAAATGTCATAATTAATAAATTTATGGCGAAACTGAACAATCCCCTCAGAAGTTGTTTCAACAATTGCATACTGACAACGATTTTTCACCATGCGCCGAAGCATTTTCTGAACAAAAAAACGACCAGGCATTGTCATTTTTTTATCGTTAAGCCACTCTCGTTTTCCGTCATCAAACATTGCTGTTGAAGTGTAACCAACATTATAACCAGCCGATTCTAGGGCTTTAGCTACCAAGTAAACAGTCGATGTTTTGCCGGTGGTCCCGGTTACACCAATAACAATTAGATTACGACTAGGATAGCGATACCAAAAAGCAGCTAAGGGCGCCATTAAATAATGATAAGCCGGCTGAACAATTTTAAATATTTTTTTAGGAATAAGTTTTTTCAGAAAATTCATAAAATTAAGGCTCCTCAATTATATACTAATCTACTAATTTGTAAAAAAGCGCCCCCGAAAGCGCGCTTTTTTTCTTTATCTAGCAAAAAAAGTATCATCATCGTCAAGCTGATAAGTTGGCGGAGTGTTTAATTTTTTTTCTTCTTCCTCGCCATCTTCCCTCTCGGACTCTTTAACTGGCTCAAATTCCTCCCCTTCTGAAGTATCGCCAAACTCAGCTTGCTCGCGAATATTATCTAAGATTTCCTCTTCACTGGCAATCTTATCTTCTGGGCCGTCATCATCTAGTAAAAAATCAGGCACCTCCAGCTCTTCAGTTTCTTCAACTTCTTCAGACTCTTCAATATTTTCTTCTGGGTCAAATTCAACTTCATCTTTAATTTCACTTTCTTCCTCATTCTCTTCTTCGCCAAAATCTAAAACACCATCATCCCCTTCTTCTCCGTCAAGAAAAGAATCAGGAACGGAAGTGCTTTTTTTGTCATGCAGAGTAAGACCAGAAACTCCAAGGGCAAACTGTTCTTTAGAAACTAAAACTTCTCGAGGCTTAGAACCGTTAGGCGCCCCCACAAATCCCTGCTCTTCTAAAAGATCCAAAATCTTAGCGGCGCGACCATAACCAATTGAAAGACGACGTTGCAACAGAGAAGTCGAAGCTCGGCCAGCTTCAATAATAATCTCTCTAGCCTCATTAATTAATTCATCTTCATCGCCATAGGCACCATCAAGACCAACGCCAGCCACACCACCAACCTTTTGCCGATCAGTTACCCCTTCTAAATATTCGGCTTCGCCACTACGCTCTTTAATGTAATTAACAATATCATTAATCTCTTCATCGCTAACATAAGCTCCTTGAATTCTTTTAGGTTTAGATAATTCCGCGGTTGATAAAAGCATATCGCCTTGTCCTAAAAGTTTTTCAGCGCCACTCATATCCAAAATCGTCTTAGAGTCAATAACTGAGGCAACAGAAAAAGCAATCCGCGCAGGAATGTTGGCCTTAATAAGGCCAGTAATAACATCAACCGAAGGACGTTGGGTCGCCAAAATTAAATGAATACCAACGGCTCGAGACATCTGAGCTAAACGAATAACCGCCGCCTCCATTTCTTTTCCGGCTGTCATCATAAAGTCTGCCAACTCATCAATAATAAAAACTATATAGGGCAACTTTTCAGAGGCAACAGCATTATAGCTTTGAATATTTTTTTTACCTTTTTTATTTAATAAATCATAACGGTTATTCATCTCGTTTAAACACCACTTTAAAGCATTAATGGTTTTAGAAACTTCAGTAATCACCGGCACCAATAAATGAGGAATACCATTATAAACCGGTAGCTCAACTCGCTTGGGGTCGACCATAATAAGCCGTAAATCTTCCGGGTTATTTTGATAAAGCAGACTAATAATAATAGTATTTAAACAAACCGACTTTCCTGAATTAGTTGCACCTGCAACGAGTAGGTGAGGAGCCCGGGTTAAATCATAAATCCAAGATGTGCCCGCGACATCCTTACCAAGAGCAATCATCAAGTTGTGCTTACGCTTTCTAAAAACATCGTCCTCTAGAATCTCTCGCAGACCAACCAAAGCCTTGCTTTTATTGGGCACCTCAACACCAACAAGAGATTTGCCCGGAATCGGTGCTTCAATTCTCAAAGGATGAGCAGCTAAGGCCAGGGAAAGGTCATTAGAAAGAGTTGTAATTTTAGAGAGCTTAACGCCTTCGGCGGGCTTAAAAGTATACTGGGTTACAGTTGGGCCTACTTTTGTCTCCCCCATCCCAACCGCAATACCAAAATTCTCTAAAGTTTTCTTAATTTTCTTAGCGTTAGCTTCGGTATCGCCACCAATAGCTTGACCGGTTTTGTGATTTAAAAGTTCAATCGGTAAATCAATTTTTATTTTTCTTTTTGGCCAAGAAATTTTTTCCTGAACCTTAACTGCATCTTTTTTCCGAACCGCAGCAGTTGGCGCTAAGGCTTCTTTATTTTCTGCTAGCTCCTTTGCTGTCCAGGCACCAAGAACCTCATTACGCGCCTGCTCAATAAAACCTTCTTCAGGCTCCTCCTCTTCCTCAATTTCAACATCTGTCTCATTAAAACGCTGTTGACGACGCTCTTGGTCGCGAGCAAAAGCACTTTTAAACCAATTAACTATCGGCTTAAATATTTTAGCCAAGAAACTCTCGGTGCCAATTATTTTAGACAAAGAGGTGTTAAAAACTAGAACCAGGGAGCTTAAAAATAACAAAAATAAAATTACTACTCCACCCCAAAAACCGAAGAGATAGAAAAACCCTTCGCTTAACCAATAACCAACATAGCCACCACCGCGCCCCTCAACGGGGGCGGTTTTCCAAAAATCTTTTTCTAAGAAAAAATGAAACAAGGTTTGAGTAGAAACAAACAATAAAATTACCCCCAAATAATCAGTAAATTTTACTTCATATTTTTTGTTACTAACCAGCAGCATTCCCCAAATGAAAAAAAGCAAGGGCACTAACCAGCGTCCAAAACCAAATATTAAAGAAAGCCATTTAGAAAAAAATTGTCCCACCACCCCCGACATATCAAATAAACCCAAAAGACCGATAAGGGCAAAAGCAAAAACCAAAACTATGCCCAAACTCCGACGAGCAGAATCATCCAGTTGTAAGCTCGGTAAAGTGAGATAATCATTATTATTATCCTTATTTGATTGGACGGACTTTTTCCTTTTTTTAGCGCTCATATAATTCTATTATAGCAAATCGCCGCTGATTATCTAATTAAAGGTTTATTAAGGGCGCAAATAGCCAAAGCTAAGGCATCAGCCGCATCATCTGGCTTGGGAATTTTTTTTAAACCTAAAATTGTTTTAACCATTCGCTGAACTTGCTCTTTTGTGGCCGCACCATAAGAAGCAACTGCTTGTTTAACTTGACTTGGTTTAAACTCCACCAAAGAACAGCCACGCTCTTGAATAGCCAACAAAATCACCCCCCGAGCTTCTCCGACAGTAATCGCTGTCTTCACATTTTTACTAAAGAATAATTCCTCAACAGAGACTAAATCCGGCTGATAAGTATCTAAAATGAGAAGCAATTCTTGATGCAAGGTCTCTAAGCGAGCCATCAAGTTGATTTTTGAACTGGTTTTAATGGAACCATAAGCCAAACAGCGGACAGTGCTGCCGTTGACTTTAATCACCCCGTAGCCAGTATCAGCAATACCGGGATCAATTCCTAAGATAACTCGCGACTGAGACATAATAAAAAATTACCAGTCAGAGTTTAAATAATAGTCACTTACATCTTCATTATCATCTAACTCGGCTAGCAGACGATCGGCCTTAGTCTGGTCCTCAGGACTGAGAACTATTTTTTCTTGAGCAACATAAGCGATGTCAGCCGACTCAGGATTTAGATTTTTTCCTTTTAAAAAATCGGACATTTTCTGAAAATCCGACAAATCAGTATAAATTGTTAAACCTTCGGTTTCAGTTTGAACATCGGTCGCCCCCTGATCTATCAATTCCAAAATAAATTCTTCTCGATCAAGAGGGGCTAATTGTTCATCCGGCAAAAGAAAAATTCCCTTTTGAGAAAAATTCCAAAGCACAGAGCCAAAAGATCCGCCGGCCTTAGAAAAAGAATGACGAATAGTTGAAGCCGAGCGATTCTTATTGTCCGTAACACTTTTAACAACGACCTGAAGCCCTCCCGGACCCAAAGCTTCATAATACAGCTCCTCAACCTGAGCCCCATCCAACTCACCGGTTCCTTTCTTTATTGCTCGTTCAATATTATCCTTAGGCATGTTAGCGCTCCGCGCCTTTTCAATCGCCGTTCGTAAACTGCTATTAGCTTCTGGGTCACCGCCTTTTCTGGCCGCCACCGAGATATTGTTAGCTAGTTTGGTGAAAATTGTGCCTCGTTTAGAGTCAACAATTGCTTTTTGACGATGAGTTGTCGCCCATTTTGAGTGTCCAGACATAAAGAAAAAATTAAAGAAAAAAATCAAATAAACAAATTTCCAGTATTTTTAGCTTAGATTAAATTGAAATAAAAATCAAGATTAATTATAATAAAAAGACTGATAAAATAAAGCAAAAATTAAAATAATTTTATGTCCAAACTACTTATCAAATCTTTAGATACTATCGTAAATGAAGCCCTGGATTTTTTTAGCAACAACCCGCCAGCAAAAATAAATCTAGCAAATTACAAGTTCCCCTTGGTAGTCGGTAGCGGCAACGCCTTTAATACTGGTAAAATTTTATTCGCTAAAAAGGCGGCAGTTTTTGCCAATGAAAGTAATTTTAAAAAAACTCTAAAAGATTACGAACACTTAATAAAAAATGGAACTATTCGTGAGGCGTTTATTATCTCCGCCTCTGGAGAAAAAGATTCCATCTGGGAAGCAAAAAAGGCAAAAGCGGCTGGCTTAAAAACAATTCTTTTAACTTGTGCTCTTGATTCTAGCGCTGCCCAGATTACTAATGAAGTTAAGGGCTACCGTAAATTAGCCGAGCCCTATACTTATAATTTCTCTACTTACTGCGGGATGATTCTAAGTGTCAGTGGAGAAAAAATTAAAAACATTAAAGAAGTTTTAAAAAAATTAAAAACTCCGGCAAATTTTAGCACTTATAAATCTTATTCATTTATACTCCCTGATGAATTTGGCGAGTTAGCCCCCATGCTAGATATTAAGCGTCACGAACTTTTTGGGCCTAAACTTTCTTTGCGGGCTTTTACTTTCGGAGAAGCGCGCCATGCCAAATTCGTTGTTCGCGACCCAAAAGAACTAGTTATCAGCTTTGGCGCCAATAAGTTTTTCGGTAGCCCTAATAGCCGCTGGGAAATTAATCTACCTAAAAATATCGGCTACGCCGGAATGATGGCTTTAACTTATTTTCTGGTCGGACAAATCCAAAATAATCAACCCGACTATTTTAGAAAAAATATTGAACGCTTTTGCAAAGACGATGGTCCCAAAGCCTATGGTAGCAATAAGCCGTTCTCAGTTATTGTTCCGGGTAATTAGAGTAAATGGCTCTGGAATTCTAAAGGCCTATCTAAATTAAACTTTTTCCACTCATCTGGCTCGGTGGGGTTATTTTTTGAATCTTTAAAACAGTGGGCGCAATATCAATTAATGTACCGCTCGGCTTTTTGTTATGCAAAGAAAGGCGACTCGGACTATCCAAAAGACTAGCTGAACTCACCCAAATAAAAGGCACGGGATTGGTAGTATGCTCTTTAATAATTTCTTGACGGCGGGAATCATAAAGAGAATCCGCATTTCCATGGTCAGCAACAATTAAAATATCCCCTCCTTCTTTTAAAACAGCTTTAACGATTCTCTTTAAACCTCGGTCCGCCGCCTGAACTGCTTTAATAGTGGCCTCTAGATTGCCAGTGTGACCAACCATATCGGGATTAGCAAAATTGACCAAAATAAAAGAATATTTGTTAGTCTTTAAAGAATCAACGACAGCGCCAGCAACTGCCGCCGCCGACATTTGTGGTTTTTTGGCATAACTAAGGACACGAGGCGAAGGTATTAAAATCCGGTCTTCACCAACAAAAGGCTTTTCCCGGCCACCATTGAAAAAGTAAGTGACGTGAGCATACTTCTCCGTTTCCGCAACCCGCAATTGTTTTTTATGATGCTTGCTTAAAATTTCACCTAAACAATTTTTAAGCACAAATGGAGGGAAAACTACTTTCAAAGGAAGTTTTTTGTCATAATTGGTAAAACTGATAAAATCCAAATTTTTAAAACGCTGGAGCCTAAACTCCTGAGTCTTAAAGTTTTTGTCGGTAAAGGCCCGGCTTAGCTGACGAGCTCGATCAGCCCGATAATTAAAAAATATCAAAACATCCCCTTCTTTTACCGAGGCTCCGCCTTCAATTAAAGCCGGTACAAACTCTTCATCATAAATTTTCGCCTGATAACTAGCTTTTAAAGCTGCGGTCGCGCTAAGATATCGCTGACCTTGACGATTAACCATTGCTTCATAAACTGGAGCAATTCGCTCCCAATGATTATCCCTATCCATAGCATAAAAACGTCCCGACAGGGTGGAAATTTTACCAACCCCGAAACGACGACAAGCACCTTCAACCGCTGCTACAAATTTAGCCCCACTGCTACGAGAAGTATCGCGTCCATCTAAAAATAAATGCAAAAAAACTTTCTTTATCTTCAAACGCTTAGCTAAATCTAATAAAGAAAAAAGATGCTCTAGCGAAGAGTGAACCTGACCATCTGAAGCTAAACCCGCTAGATGCCAAGCTCCACCAGTTTTTTTAACTTTTTGAGCAGCTGCCAACAATTCTTTATTCTTAAAAAATTCACCATCCTTAATTGCTTGGTTGATACGCAACAAATCTTGATAAACAACTCGACCAGCCCCTAAAGTTAAATGTCCAACTTCACTATTCCCGAAAATCCCCGCAGGCAAGCCAACCGCCTCACCCGAAGCAGCCAATATTTGAGCAGGATAATTAGCAGCTAGGTGGTCAAAAAAAAGCGGACCCGCTTGAGTGATTGCGTTATTTTTTGAAGGTTTAGCAACCCCCCAACCATCTAAAACCACCAATACAGTTGCTTTGGTTTTTTGCTTACCTGACATAAAAAAATTTATTTAAAATTTAAAATAATTTGACTATAAAAACGTAAGAATGATAGTATGAATCAATAGTAATTAAACCATATTAAACCTTTTTCTGCAAAATTAAAGAACTTAGGGATTGGTTTTTTGATGCTCCTTGTAAAAATCTTGATTGTTATCAAAAACATCCTTCATGGGCTGCTGTTAATTATCTTCAAGCCCATTTTTAGTTTAGTTAAATTTCTGTTCACCAAGCCACTAGTCTACTTCTATCATTTCTTATTTCGCGCCCGCAGAAATCTAGGAGGTGGAGGCCTTTGGCAAAATTTATTAAAAATACGAACAGTCCACTTAACCGTTCTGGCCTTAACTTTTGCCGTGGTCACTAACAACATTATTAGCTTAAATAGAACGAACAATAACCTTTTACCTCAGGGGAAAGAAACAATTGCCGCCCATTTAGCGCGAACCGAATTTAGCTTACTAACAGAAGAAACAATCTTAATTGAAGAATATCGCCACAACAACTATCAAGCCTCAGATGATTATAATCTCAGAGATTCTCTTCTGAACCAAACACCACTTCAAAAAAAAGATGCTCTCCTTTTAGTAGAAGGCCATGATGATTCAGATTTAATCGTCCGCAGCCCCTTAAATGAGGTAAAACCAAATTCTACTAGCCAATCTGAAGTTCCTCAAGATCGCGACAACATTATTCAATATACAGTTCAAACTGGAGACACAATCTCTTCTATCGCCAACCGCTTCCGTCTAAGTGTTAACACTGTTTTGTGGGCTAATAATTTAGGCGCCTATAGCCTGATTCGCCCAGGCGATACCCTCTCTATATTGCCAGTCTCTGGAGTTACTTACACCGCTAAAAGAGGCGACACGGTTAACTTAATTGCTTCCCGTTATGGGGTTGAAGAAACGGATATTTTTAAATATAATGATTTAGAAAATGGCTTAAAGGCTGGACAAGAGTTAATTATTCCTGGAGGAAGAAAAATCACAACTGCTGTTGCTAGTACCCCTAGTCGTCAAACTAGCTCAGGCAGTGTTAGCTCGGTAATTGAAAAACTAGTCAACCCGGCTAAAGCTGAAGACTCAGACACCATTATGGCCTGGCCAACCGAAGGGAGTCGAATCACTCAATACTATTCTTGGCGTCACACCGGCTTAGATATTGCCAACAAAACCGGAACCCCTCTTTACGCCGCAGAAGCTGGAACGGTGGAAGTTTCTGGTTGGAACAATGGCTACGGCTACAACGTAGTAGTTAATCATGGTGGTGGCAAAAAAACGCGCTATGCTCACGCCTCAAAACTATATGTAAAAATTGGTGATAAAGTTGAACGCGGTGAACAAATTGCCGCCATGGGTTCAACCGGCTGGTCAACTGGCCCTCATATTCACTTTGAAGTAATTGTCAATGGAGTACGTCAAAATCCACTTAATTATATTCGCTAATTTATTTATATGATTATTTTCGGTCTTATTTTAACTGCAGTTGGAGCTTTATTTGTTATTAAAACTGACTGGTTTTTACAAAACTTTGGCGGTATCGAGTTTTTTGATAAAAACCTAAGAACATCTGGCGGTTCGCGCTTGGGCTGGAAATTACTGGGCCTGATTTTTATTATTATTGGCGTCTTGATGATGACTGGAAGTGGCGGCCAGTTCTGGGGCTGGGTTTTATCACCACTTATAAAAACCCAAAATCCGAACATCTAAGAAAATACTTGACCCAAAATTAAAGGGTCGCTAGAATAGAACCACTGTCGTACTTCTAGATTATTTGGGCCTTTAGCTCAGTTGGTAGAGCACCTGCTTTGCAAGCAGGGGGTCAAGGGTTCGAGTCCCTTAAGGTCCACCCTAAAAAATCTTTCCTTTCGGAAAGATTTTTTTTGTTTTAAGCTCCATTTGTCTAAATCTGGGAGAAGGAGCATGATTGTGTTAAAATAAAGTTATTATGACCTCAAGCAACAAACCAAAATTACTAGTTATTGATGGACACGCTTTAATCCACCGAAGCTTTCACGCCCTGCCAACTACACTTACAACGAAAGACGGCACGGTGGTAAACGCTGTCTACGGCTTTAGCTCTTTTTTACTAAAAGCTTGTTTAGAGTTTAAGCCAAAATATTTAGTTTTGACTTTAGATAGTGCCGGACCAACTTTTAGACATGAAGAATATGCCGATTATAAAGCAACCAGAGTAGCGGCCCCTGATGAATTTTATCACCAAATACCCTTAGTTGAAGAAGTAGCTAAGGCTTTAGACATTCCAATTTTTATTAAATCTGGTTTTGAGGCTGATGATTTAATTGGAACAATTGT
>Ga0172381_10001380_pt1 | contig 28842 bp, 46 predicted proteins | sample Leawel6488metaG_FD_119754 | JGI IMG/M metagenome (GOLD analysis project Ga0172381, IMG submission 119754) | Leachate microbial communities from a municipal landfill in Southern Ontario, Canada - Leachate well 64-88 metaG | ecosystem: Engineered > Solid waste > Landfill > Unclassified | place... | reverse complement strand
TGCCCCTCCAGCTGCCCCTCCAGCTGCCCCTCCAGCTGCCCCTCCAGCTGCCCCTCCAGCTGCCCCTCCAGCTGCCCCGGAAACCCCAGAGGTTAGGCGCGGGCGTGGACGCCCGGTGGGCTCAAAGAATAAGCCTAAAGGAGTTTAATATGCGGGTAACATATAAAGTAGACATGGTAAAGCTTAGAGAAATGTTTAAAAAGCCAATACCATTTTCAAAGAGGATTATTTTCTTTTGGGACAGTCTCAAGAGAAAATGTAAATCTTTTTGGTTTAGAAATGAACCAAAATTTTTGTGGTATAAGTTAAAGAATTATTTCAAAAGAACGGGGCAGCGTAGGGTCATGTGGAGGCACCGATGGCCTATAGAAGGAAGTCGGTATATTCCCGATGATGGGTGGGATGACTTGGCCATTCTTGTTAGGCTTGTCCCACAGTACCCAACCCCGGAGAACAGGGCTATTTTGTATCAATCTATTATGAACAGCCCTTATGTGTCGGTATGGTTTAAATTTAGATACTGGCTATCCAACAAAGTACTTTTTAGACTTGTTTGGGTTCCTATGTCATTATCCATGTCGTTATTTATGCGGAAAAAATAAATGGCCTACTCATACCTAAAACACACCCACTGTCGTGTATGCCAGCACAAAGATGATGCCGTTGTTGCTGCTATAGACAAGGATTTGTTGGAAGAGGTGCCTCTTGCCACTGTAATGTCTAAGTATGCGGGCCATTTCTCAGATAACAAATTTCCACTGGTGGGGGCAGCCTTATTTGCGCACCGCTCCCACCTAAAGCGTAGTGTGCCCTCTGCACTGCTGGAAATTCCTGACCTTTCTGTTTCAAAAATAGACAGCGGGGAGCCTAGTAATTTAGTTCGTAGTGAGGGGTTTGATAACTATCTTGGAACGATTAAGAAGAACCGGGAGATGCTGGATATCATTGTTTCCAGTGCTACCGACGACCTTAATGTTTCTGATGAGTATCTTGCCGCTTCATATGGAGCTAAAGAGCGGGCGATGATGTTGGCGGTAAGGGATAAGATACGCCAGAGCTTAGCCGCTCTCATTGAACTGAGTAAGACATTAGTCAGCCCCGAAATATCGGTACAGATTAAAGGTAGGGGTGATGGTGCGGATAGAATTACAGAGCTACTAGTATTATTCAGGCAGGCATGTGATGCTACAATCGAAGATACTGGGGTTAAGGAGCTACTATTTAGTAACTTGGCTACACTCATAAGAAGGTCAACCACACTAAGAGACATTTTTGATAAAGAGAAAGATAAGTAACATGGCTTGGAATAGTTGGGGTGCGTAAAAGGAAACGTGCAGATAATAAGTAACAGAGCCAACACAATTAAGAGTATGGGAACTATGGAAGAACATCAAAAAATAGTTGAATACATTTTAAAATACGGTACTAAACTATGACTGATATTTTAGATAGCGTGCTATATGGTGAATCTGAGAAATGGAGAAAAGACTATTGGTGCAAGCCCGTAGAGTTTCAAGACTTTGTTATATCAAAAGAGCATCTCAATCAGCAGGGGCTTTCACCAAGACAACTCGATGCTATATTTCAATTAATTGGTAGAAACCCCCTAGAAGTTTTTTCTATGTCTAGAGAGAAGCACATAGGAATCTATCTTTGGGGAAAGGGAAGCGGAAAAGATTACGTAACTACAGTTCTTCAGGCCTATCTATTTTATCTATTGCTCTGCATGAAAGACCCTCACGCGTATTTTGATTTTCCAGAGAGTGAAAACATAGATTTGCTCAACGTAGCACCTTCGGCCCAGCAAGCCCGTTCAATCTTTTTCAGTAAATTAACAGCCCGCATTAAAAATTGGAAATGGTTGCTGGCTAATTTTAAGGTTAGCTTTAGGGGTTCCCCGCTACCTAGATGCACGGGGAATCGCATGGAAGTTAGAATTAAAGACACCGAGGTTGAAACATCCAATAATATACGTTGCATAAGTTTGCACAGCGAGGCCGGGACGTTTGAGGGGTATAACGTACTTTTTTTTGCTATGGACGAGGCATCGGAATTCGAAGATAGGTTTGAGACTGTTCGCAGTGGAGATGAAATCATTAATGTAGGCAAAGCTGAGCTTATTTATAATACATTGCTAACTTCTGCCGTATCCCGTAAACTACCTTGGCTTGGAATAATTATCAGTTTTCCTCGCAGGGTGGACGACTTTACTATCCGTATGTATGAGAATGCTATTAAGAACCCGGATGGAATTGCATTAGGGGTCCGTGGTTGTACTTGGGATTTCAACCCGCGTTATGAAGGGGAACCCACGTTCAGGTTCGAACAATGGGATGTTCCGGTTTCTCTGAAAGTTCACTTCGAAAACGACCCCTCTAATTCTAGGATGAAGTTTTGTACTGTCCCCCCTATCATCCTCAATCGGTTTTTCTACAATGATGAGCGTATTATGTCTGCAATAGATAATACTATTGAGCCAATTCTTGAAACAATGGATGACATTTTAGATATATCTGATGCAAATGGAAAAAAAGTAAAGTATGTTATTAAACGAATACAAACCTCCAGAATAGTAGATAAAAGAAAAGCATATGCTATCCATGCCGATTTAAGTATTTCTGGGGATTCTACTACGGTAGCAATAGGTCATGGAGAGCCCTGCAATATTCAATCCACCTTTGTTAATGAAGATGGTAAAACAGAAGTAAAGACACTCCAAACCCGAATAGTTATAGACCAAATATTTATATGGGAGCCTGATTTAAAGCAGCGGGCTATTGTTAGTCACATTAACGTAGATGAGCTATTAGAAAGTTTAACTGGGTCCACTGGGTGCAGATATGTATCCTATGACCAATATCAATCCCAGTATGTATTAGAGAAGGCCGCTCGTAATGGTATTGAATCAGAAAAGCATAATATAAATACTAAAGACTACGTTCTCTTCCGTAATATGCTTTGGGCGGGTGCAGTTAGTTACCCTAATAGCCCCAAACTTATTTTTGAACTTCAGCGTATTATTTGGGACGGAAGAAAGCCCGACCACCTACCTATTTTCAGCAAAGACGTAGTAGATTCAGTTATTGGAGTTACCCGGGCTATTGCTTCTGGGTTAGCTAAGCCTCAAGATGAGATGATTTATACCTTCATGCCCAATACCATCTTTTCCGGTATTCTTCCTGAGGATGGAGTTCAGCATTTACCTATATTTCCTGATGGTACTTTAGGGCATACGTATGTTCCTTTAGAGAATACCGACTTGGAGCCTCCTAAGGATTTAAGCTGGTTTCTTTAATGAAACCCGCTAAATTTTGGGGTTTTAGAGAAGAATAACAATTCATAGGATAATTAAATGCCACCCAGCTTTGAAGATAGCGGGCGAAAGTCGATTCCCAAGAAAGACATTCAGGAAATAGCAGAAACTGTTATTCCACAGGTCTTTAAGAGCCCCGAAGAGCAAGACCACTTAATGAAGGCGGTCCAGAGCCTTCCTGTCAATATTCCCCACCTGTCTGAGCAGGATATTTTAACCACCCTACAGGACACTTTTCAAAAGTCTGTAGATGGCCCGAGCAAAGACATGGCCGATGGAAAGCCTAAGTCCTTTTTATTCAACCCATTTACCTATACAGACAGCCTAACACATAAGCAGTTAATATCTGGGGTATCCTACGGAACGCTTCACGAGATGGTGAGGCAGTCCCAGATAATCAGTGCTATAGTAAATACTCGTATCAATCAAGTTTCCTCTTTTGCTAGAGTACCTAGAACAAAACATGCCTTGGGGTTTAGGGTTCAGAAGAAGGACATGTCTAAGCCCATGACGGAAGCCGAAAAGAAAAAGGCTAAAAAGTATGAGCAGTTTATAGTTAACTGTGGGGAGGGGGATGCTTCCCACCAGAGGGACTATTTTGAACAATTTATACGTAAGACTGCCCGGGACCGCCTAATTGTTGACCAAGTAAATTTTGAGCGGGTGTTTACTCGTGGGGGTCAATTACATGAGTTTGTTTCTGTTGACTCCGCTTCTATCCGTATTGCACTCAGGAAGTATTTTGACGACACAAACCCCATGAAGGCATCTATAGATACTCAGATGGTTGGTGACAATCGGGGCAAGGGATTTTCTAGGGTTAATGTTCCCCTGAATAAGAAAGCTTATGTTCAAGTTTTGAATGGTCAGATTGTTTGCGAGTTTACTGAAGAAGAAATGGCTTTCCTTGTGGCGTGGCCCCGAACCGAAGTTAATACAGCCGGTTATGGGTATTCTGAGGTTGAGCAGCTCATTCAAACTATTACAGCTATTCTTTTTGCTGGTGAATACAATCGCAGGTTCTTTTCAAGTGGTTCCAGCCCTAAGGGTGTTCTTAATATTAAGGCTAATATGAACCAAACCCAGATGGATGGGTTTAAGAAGGCTTGGCTAGCGCAGCTGTCTGGAATTACTGGGGCGTGGCGCACTCCTATTGTCGCTGCTGAGGGTGGCCTTGAGTTTATTAATATGCAGCAAACCAATAGAGAGATGGAGTTTTCAAAGTATAATGACTTCTTGATTAAGATTGCTTGCGCTGTTTATCAAATTGCTCCGGAAGAGATTAACTTCTCTTCCCAGACGTCTACTAATGGCCAGGGGGCCGTGTTTGAATCAAAGTCCGAGCTCAGGCTTAAGGCTTCCCGTGATAAGGGGCTAGTTCCCCTATTGACATTCTTTGAGAATGGCATTAACCGTGAAGTCATGTATTATTTGGACCCAGAATATGAGGTTGTATTTGTTGGCTTAGATGGTGGTACTGAATTTGACCAAGTTGAGCTTCATGAGAAAGAGCTTAAGAACTTTAAGACTGTTAATGAGGTTCGTGCTGAAAACGACCTCCCTGCAATTGAGGGGGGAGATATCATACTTAACAGTGTGTTTGCTCAGATTCAGGTTGCTAACCAGATGACGGAAAGCCAGAGAGATAATCTGGAGCTTACCCAGAAATTCCAAGAGGAACAGACTCAACAGACACAGCAGTTCCAAGTTGAGCAGCAACAGCAGCAAGCAGAGGCAATGGCGCAGCAGCAAGAAGCGGCTCCCGTTGAGGAAGAAGTTCCGGCTAAGGAAAAGGCAGCACCAAAGAAAGAAACTAAGTCGGATAAAAAGCCAGTTAAAAAATCAATGGATACGGATTGGGACTTCGGGAACTACGACAATTTTGATAGTTTTGCTGCGGACATTCGAAAAGGTATCGAAACTGGAGAGTTTGAGAAGGCACTTAGGTCCTTCAAAGACAGCCCGGTTACGGTAACGATTGATTCGTAAACTATCGTGAAAAAGCTAAGCTTCTCATCTAATGTGAAGCTAAGTACAGAACCTCTTGTATGGAGCTATTGCAGCCATAATTCTAGGGGTTCTGTGTATTTTAGGTGCAGTAACGGGCATGTAAATGTCATAGAATGCCCGCCATATAAGATTTCAACGACAGCAAAGACCATGGGAACAGTGTATCCTATGGTAAAGTGCACCAACCCCCAGTGTGAGTTTGCCGACTTTATTATTTTATCTCACTGGGGAGCATAAGTTGCTGGTAATTGGTGTATACTAAGTTGAAGGGGCATAAATTGAGAAAACTACTTTTAACAATAGCCTTGCTACTGTGGTTTGGAGTTTCCTATGCTGCGGACCCATACTACATGTTTGTTCACAGGCTTAATCCTAAACTAACCCCTGCAGAAATTGGTACCATTATTTCTTCTAATAAGAGGTGTAGTTATAAGTACAAAACTAGTATGTATTGGCACATGGTTAGGACTGCTCACGAGTCTGAATTTACTCCTACGGTGGGAACAGAGTTTAAGATAGCTGGAAAGACATACAATAGTGAGCCCTGCTATGGAGTTGAGGCCATTCAGCTGAGTGCGGTTAGAGACATGTACCCCAATATGTCAGAAGCACAGATTAAGAAAAAATTGATGAAGGATTTAGATTTTGCTATTGAATGCTCCTATCGTTTAGATTATGCTAACCAGAAGAGTGCGTTTAAAATGGGATTTACCAATGTATACCAGAACAGGGTTGTTGGCACAATTTTATATAATGCTGGTTTAGGTAATTGGAAACGTTATCATCAGGGATTGGCAAAGTATCTAAAAGAAGGTAATAAGCTAGAAGACATGACTATACGGCAATGGGGAAAGTATAAGGTAAATTTTAGGGAAGTTTATTCTTTAAACTATTATGCGGGTGTTCTTCGAAGGTCCAACCAGCTTGATTGGTATAGGATAAAATATTCTACACCAGAGGGGAAGTAGATGCTTAAGGGCGACAGGGTTACAATTAGGGTTGGGGAGTATAAGGTTCCAATGGTGTATGTTGGTGGAGGAGCAACGGTACAAGCATACTCTGAGCTTGGCCGGGAAGATTTAGTGTATTCTTTTATACCGGAAGTTATTTTTATGGACGGTGCTAGGGCTACAGACATGTCAAAGTCGGCTTTGGTAGACGCACATGAAAATGACCCGGCCAATCCTTATCTTCCACGAGTAGAGGCTATACTCCCTATTTATGTGGAAGGGCCAGAATTGAATAGGCTGTGTGATATATATAAAATGCCTTTCTACCGGGATGTTCGCCAGTCAGACCGGAAAGCTTGGTTAGATGTAAAGATTCTACATAAACTAAGAGCAGATGGGATGCGGCAGGTATATGCCGAGTATGAAAAGGAAACTGGTTCCTCCCCCAGTCTAACTTTTTTGGGTAATGCAGCGGCTGGAAGGACAGTTAGTTTAGCAAAGGCTAAATTAAAGAAGAAAAATCCGGCGCTTGTGTCAGCTTTAGAATGCTTGTATGAGTCTATTATTCGTTACGGAAGGCCGGGACTTACGTTTGAATTCAATCGAAGGAATATTGGTGTGGATAGGTCTGGAAATTTGGTACTACGGGACCCGGTGTACGACTCAGAAATTACTACTAGGCTAAAGAAAGAAAAGCACTCTAAGGAAGAGGTAAAAAATGCCAGCAAAAGATATAGTTAAGGATTCAAAAAAGCCTATGGTCACCCCTATAGGCCCAACTACAGCAGATTTTATTGCACAGGATATTAAGAAAGTAGCCGATTCGCTATCTATGTCACCAGTGGATATGAGATTTACTACATATCGAATGAATGGGGGGCTATATTCTATTGGTCACCACGAACCCCTGTCTTATCTTGGTGGGTACAGAAAACTAATTAATACATATTTTCCAACTACGCTAAGCCCGTCGGCCAAGATTACCATGGACGAGATTCGTCGTACTCATACTTCGGTTATGAGAACTATTGGCTCGTACGAAGTATTTTTGGAGGAGCTTGAGAAGACTATTGGAAAGATGCCGCCTATTAAAATTACTCCATATAAAGCAAGCCACGGGCCACATGCTACAAAGAGGGCCCTAGTTCTAGTAGTTTCTGACTTGCACATTGGGCATGATATTGACCCCGAGGAAACAAATTATAAATACGGGGTTATTGAAGAATCAAGAACAGTGGCGCATGTTGTGCGTACAGCCTGTGAATACAAGACAAAGTACAGGGATGAAACTGAGCTGCACCTATTTCTTTTAGGGGACATGATTGAGAATGAATTGCATGGGCCGAATGGCTCTGATTTGTTACATTTGCAAACCTGCCGGGCCATGTGGTTGCTTACTCAAATGGTAGGACAATTGGCTAAGCACTTCAAGAAGGTTCATGTATATTGCACCCCAGGAAATCACGACAGAGATAAATCTATACACCCTAAGAGAGCAATAGCACAGAAGTATAATTCTTTAGGTACGACTATTTATTATGGTGTTCACCAGAGTATTAGGAATTTTAAAAATGTGGAGTGGCACCAACCTAAAACTCCTTGGATTGACGTATATATCATGGGCCATCGTGTTTATGGCACCCACGGTGACACAAACTTTAATATTTCTAACCCCGGTAAAAATATAAGTACAGCATCTATTGAAGCTAAGATGAACAAGATTAATGCTTCTTTGCGTGACCGAGAGGAGTACCGTATATTTATTACTGCCCACGGGCATAATGGTCTATTTATGCGTATGAATAATGGATGCAATCTTGTTGTTAACGGTGGAGGAGTTACCCCGGACTCCTACGTTCATTCCTTAGATATTATGGAATCCCCTCAGTGTCAGGTAATGTTTGAGTGCACCCCAAAGTATGCCGTTGGTGATGAAAGATTTATTGATATGGCTGGGGTTTACGAAGACAAGTCTCTAGATTCAATTATTATTCCGTTCAGGGGCCTGGAAAATTAATGGAGAGTACTAAGTCCAAGAAAGTAACCGACCCGAAGGTGCTAGCCTATCTTGCGGGTAGGGACAGGTGCATCAGGGCAGAAGCTAAGTATACCTCTATTGCTGACTTAGCGGAAACCTATGAATTGACTGAAGAAGCAATTCAATATATTATTGAAAACTGTAAGTTAAAGCCCAAACGAAAGAGAATAAATCTAGAAAAATCTTGCCCAGCATCTATAGAGAAGCTGTGCGATAAGATAAAAGCCATGAGGTTGCGGGGGTTTTCTTTTAAGTATATGGCTGACATTCTTAACATGCGAATGAAGGATGTTAAGGGAATTGTTACTGAATTTGGGTTTCCTTACGGAATTCGGTGTGAGGACTGTGATTGTCAAATAATACTGGATAAGGTTAAGACATGTAAACGGTTTTGCTCAAAATGCGCCAAGGTGAGAATGCTAATACGCAAAGAGCGCTGGAGGCGCGAAAAGTATAAAAATGACCCTAAATTCAGGGAAGTATACATAGAAAGGTCGCGTAAACGTAGCAAACAAGCCAAAATTTTGGGTTAGATTAGCTGAAAATACAAGGAGATTCAAATGCCGGGACTGAAAAATAAGAATCAGGGAACAGTAATTAGTGTTCCAGATTTTAATATGCGTACTTTTTCAACTACTGATGCCGCCTACGACTTCTACACCAAGAGCCTTTACTACCACGGGTACGTTTACTCTAATCTTGCTTCTGGAACCACAACCTTTTCAATGCCTGCCAATGGCATGCATATTGGCCCTTGTAACGAGGTTACCCTGCAGATTATAGGCACTGCTGGTAATATTGCCTCCGCTGGGGTTATTCAGGGTAGTATTGATGGAACGACCTTTGTAAACGTTAATTTAGTCACCTCTGCTGATGGTTTACTCCGAATTCAGTCAAAGTACAGATACCTTTATATTCATGGGGTTACTGGTCTAGATGCATCCTCTGCTTTATACATGATGATTAGTTAAAATAGCTAAATTTTGGTGTAAAATAGCAGTGTTTACCCGTTCAAGATATGAGCGGAGATTACCTTACTCGAAAGAGTAAAGATTACCTGCGAAAGCAGAAGAGGAAAAAGTAAATGAGTGGATTTCTGAGTGCATTTTCGAACATCTTGCATAAGAAGAACGTGCGTACCGCCAACCTGGAGCAGATTTCTAGTGCTCTTAAGGAACTGAACCGGAAGCGCACAACGGTTGTGGCTACTACGGGTGCGGCTTTGAATTTCTTTGTGGCTCCTTTCACTGGATACATTGAGCAGATTATTGTAGCTGCTCCCGGTGCAGAGACTTCAGGGACTGTTCAGGTGCTGAATGTGACGGATAGCAGTGCAGTTCTTGCCACCTGCGATGCTGCCGTAACTCCTACGGTTGCAAACACGGGGGTGGTTTATAACTTCGCTCCGGCGGTTTCTGGGGGTCAGGCATTGACTCAGTTCTCCGAGGGAGACGTTCTTGCGGTTCTGGTGACTACTATCACGGGTCCTACTACGGTTCAAGTTGCCGTTACACCTAATGATAAGAACTACGCAATCTAAGGATTAAGCTGTGCTTTAAGGCCGGGTTCCCTGCAAGGAGCTCGGCCTTTTCTTTTATATCTGCAAATTATTTGTGGTTATAATATGGGTAGGGATGCATAAACAATGAGAATACATACTTTTGGTGACAGTCACAGCTCCCATGGGTGGGTTCACCTTGCGGAGTCTAAGGCTGTTCCTGTTGAAGTTGTTGTGCATCACCTAGGCCCAAAGTTAATGTATACGTTTGGTAAAGAAAAACAGGGACTATTAAATCTAAAAAACTATGAAATACAGGATGGGGATGCTGTTGTTTTTTGCTTTGGGGAAATTGATTGCCGGTGTCACGTCAGTAAGTTTGATAAAGACCCCGGCGGCTATTTTGAAGTTATTGATAAGCTAGTGCATGAATATATTATTGCTGTAGAGGAAATTGTTGGCCAGCTAGCACCTAGAAGGATAAAGACTTGTATTTATAATGTGGTGCCCACTGTTGAGGTGGGTAAGTCACAGAAATTCAATAACCCCGACTTCCCATTACTGGGAACAGACGAGCAGAGAAAACTTTATGTTTCTACTATGAACCAGCTGTTAAAAGTTGCGTGTGATAGTAGAGGAATTACCTTTATTGATATTTTTGAGCATTATGTGGATAGTCAGGGGTTCATGAGTCCTTTTCCTATTGGTGACGGAACCGTTCACATTAGGGAGGCAGCTCCACTAGCTGACTTTTTGAATAAGCACGTTGTTCCGGAGGTGTCTACTACAGTATACGGTAAGATATACGGCAAAGAGTTCAATCTTCCCGAGATTTATCAGCCTATATTTGGACAAGAGGGTAGTACGCCAACAGCCAGAGATTCTAAATCCCGCGTAGATTCTATACTACTGGCCGATAGAATATACAACGATTCACTCATTATGAATGGCTCTATCTGTGATTTTGGTTCTAATCTAGGTCATTTTTGTTTTTCTATGGAAAAAAAGGGTATTTTAGGCCCAGTGACTGGAGTAGAGTCTGGAGAAGGTTGGTTGTCCGCAGCTAGGCACATAGCCAACTCCATAAACTCAAAGTGTTCTTTTGTTAATCATTTAGTTCAGGCCGACACCTTTTTGTTTCTATCAGTTACGCACCATTTAATGAAAGACAGCACCTACGAAAATATGCAGGGCATATTTGATAATATAGTGTCGGCAGGTACAAAGACTATCTACGTTGAACAGGCTACACACTTGGAATTTCCAGACTGGGCTAAAAAGCTTTGGAGTCCCGGGAACATCTACCTACATTTTATGCGAAAACTAGACAGCGTAACCCATGGGAATTACAATATTAGACTAGTTGCCATGGATAGAAACGAAAGATTGAATACTGTTCGGCCAATATACCAGTTAAAAAGAAAGATAACTGAGGAAATCGAAGTAAACGGGAAAGTCTATACTGCCTATGATAAGTGGTCTTTCCCATTTATTGGAGTAGATGCAACTGAACCCTCTAGAATATACTATTATGCAAAAGATGCGGGGGGAGATGACTTTTTCATAAAAAAAGAAACAGGAAACTACATAACCGGAAGGTCCTTTCCTCCGGTCAAGAAGATTGAAGGACTTCTTTTTTCTGACATACTCAGGCTTGGAATTTTGGGTTTTTATAATTCAGGTAAAATAAAAGAACAGCTTAAAGAGCTTAAACGAGAGGCCAATATTTTGGACGACCTAAGGCCTTGGAATATTATCATAGACGAAGCATCTAACCTCCATGTTATTGATATTGGTGATTTTGGGGGACTTGAGTTCTTGGAAGCATGTAATTTGTCGTCTTGCTCAATAATGAGCTGTTTATCCTCCTAGGAGATTGACATGGAACCACTTGAAGTACAAGCAAAATTTAAGGATAAATTCGAGCCTCTTTTGGGAAACACTCATCGCTGGGCAGGCTTTAGCTACATAGCAGACGCGTTAATCAGTAAAAACAAAAGTATAAATATTGTAGAGACCGGGTGCACGCATACTCAGGATTGGAAAGGTCATGGGTGCTCTACGATTATTTGGGACTGGTTTGTACAAAATACTGGAGGGACCTGCACTACAGTAGACCTGAGTGAGCCGCACATTGGGGTGTGCAAAACATTGTGCCCAAATGTAAATGCTGTTTATGGAGAATCTATTACGACACTTTTATCGCTAGACTTGAGCAAGACAGACCTATTGTTTTTAGATAGCTATGACCACAACCCCCCGTACGGACTGTCAGAATTACACGCCGTTGGTGAGCTGGCTGCGTCGTACGAGAGGCTCCCGTCTGGTTGTCTAATTGCTGTGGACGATTGTAACCCGGACGGTACAGGAAAACACAACTTCATAAATGTGTTTTTTAAGAGGATGGGAATATCCCCAGTATCTGCTTCCTATATCTATGTGTGGAGAAAACCATAATGAACAGAGTTTTAAATATCGGGATATCTAGGGGCGGGGGGCTAGGGGACAGCCTTAATGTTACAGCGTACACACCCGCGATACGTAGGAAATTCCCGGTAAGCAGGATAACGACGGTTGTTTGCAGGTCTGCAGAGATATTTAAAGGCAACCCCACCGTCGATTCTGTTATAGTGCAGCCCCCCGGGGAACTGGAGGCATATGCTGAAAAATTATTTGAAGCCACAGAACGAGGAGAATCTGAGTTTGATATTTTTTATTTAACTCATTATGCAGTAAAGGTGGCATTTTCCCCAAAAATACTTAAGTATGATTTTATAAAAGAATATAAGAGTGAGCTGGACAGAAGGTTTGAGGATTATAGATATATATTTAACGAATTCCTACGTGACATTGCAGCAATGGATAGGATGGATAGACATTTCTCTGATGTATTTTTTGGTAGCGCTAACCTTAGTGGTAGTATAGATGACATGTTTATTAATCTAGACACCGATAAAAAGTTAAAATTTAATAATTCTAGATACGCTACGCTGTGTAATTCAGCTTGGGGGGATTTGCAAACAAAGTGTTTGCCTATTAATAAGTGGGAAGAAATTGTTAAATATCTAAAACAAAAGGGGGTAACTCCTGTTCAGGTAGGATTAATCACCGATACCTCAATACCTGGGACAACTAGAGCTATAAAATATGATAACATATTTCATACGGCCAGGATTATTAAGGGGGCTATGTTTAATATAGCTATAGAAGGTGGAATAGCCCACCTTGCTAAGGCTGTTAAGACGGACTCTATTGTTTTATTTGGTCCTACTACGGTGAAGACTTTTGGATATGATAATAATATTAATATACGCAGTAACGTGTGCTCCCCCTGCTGGTGGAGACGCGGAGACTGGATGAATTATTGCACAAAAATAAAATGCAGGGTTTCTTATAATAACCCTCCCCCATGTATGAAAGAGATAAGTATACACACCATTCACCGGGCCATAGATGATATGATAAAAAGGTACGATAACAGAGGCAAGGTTGATAATATATCCGAGAGCAGCCCAGAAGACCCACTGTACAAAGCCATGGAGAGCAAATTAACGGGTATTTTTGAGGCAATAGCCAAAAAACCGTAAATAGTGGTGAAAGCCCCCTAAATTTTGGGGTATTAAGAAGATAATCCTTAGTTTGCAAGAGGAAACCATGAAGATTAGCATGTATAAGCCCGAGTTTAGTGAAGACCAGCGCGGCATGATTCAAGCCGTTCTTACTATGCCTCCGGTTGTTCGTCACGAGTTTTATAAGTCTGTCGAGGGGCAGGAGTTCCTAAAGGGCATTGAAATGGTTGCCGAGAATGATAAGACTCGCGCAGAGGCCTTGGGTGACAAGCGTGAATGGACCCGGGAAGACATTGAAGAAATGGTTAACCGTATTCGTACTGCCTCCCCTGAAGACAGAGAGATGCTGCTCCAGATAATCCCTGGTACAGTTATTGGTATCATTCAGAACAGAATGAATGCTCCAGAGAATCGGATTGAGCAAGCTAATGTTCCTGATGAGTTCAAGAAGAGTATTAAGAAGATAATCAAGAAGAAAGCGTTTAAGAAGAAAGTAAAGAAGCTTATTGAGAAGGGTATCCGTGGTCCGGTGAAGGGTACCCCGGGGTACTTCCAGTGGCTTGAGCGCCTTCGGGCTTCTCGTTCGGCTAAAGCTGCTATTACAAGCGCGGCTAAGAAGTCTCCAGTTACACTAGGTAGTGGTTCGGCTAAGCCGACAGCCAAGAAGGAAGACAAAACCAAGAAGCATAACCCCGAGAATGAGAAAGCAGACAATAGTGGCAAGAAGGACTACAAGCATTTCGTACGTAAGATTGGTGAGAAGGCTGAGATTAGTGATAAGCCTGTAGGGAAGAAAGAATAATTTAATTAACAGGAGAAGTAACGCATGGAACAGTTCGAGGACATCATGACCGCCGTTGACGCTATAGCTCAGGCTCAACCAGCCGACAGGGACAAATTTCTGAAGAGTATACACAATACTCCAATGGAAGACAAGCTAAAAGCCGTATTCAAGGCTTTTGAAGATACTAAGAAGTCTCCTGAGGCCCCTGCTGCTGTAGTTCCTACGGAAGTCCCTGCAGAAATTACGCAATAATTCAGTTGCAGTTTGGACGGATTTTGCACACCCGCCAAGCCTCTGCCCCGTATGGTTCGGGTAAGCTCAAACAGGCGGGTTTTTATTATCGGGGGAGTCTAAATTTTGGGGTATATTAGGGAGTTTTAATTGTGAAAAACCCTATAAAATTCGAACACGTAGGAAAGCCAGAATTCCCTGTAGAGAGCTCTGTTAGATTTTGTGTTTGGAGGGCCCGCCCCACAGAAGGGGGCCGGGTATTTCTTCATTTTGTTGATTCAGAAAATTTAGCTTTAGATGACCTTATCTTTTGTGATAGCCCCACATTTTCTGGATATGCAAAAATAGTAGATTTTGTTAGACACTCTGATGGAACAATATCAGATTATACGTTGCAGGATGCTTCGGTAGCCTTTAATACTTCTTTTGCTATGGCAAAAACAACTAGCACTGCAGCCGAAGCTTTCCTTAAAAAATCAGAAGATAATGTTTGTGTAGTTGTGTGTCTTAAAAGCAAGACAATGAAAGACAGGAAGTCCTCCTAATGTCGGGTAAGCACAAACGAGGGTCCCCAAGCTATAGTAAGTGGATAGAGTCCTACAGGAAATCTAAGCCTATTAAATCTATTAATGCAAATTTAGAAGCACGTAAACCCCATAAGGACCCAAAGCCTACTGAAGATATAGAGAAGGCCGCTGGCTTTGCTTCTATGGCCCCCACTGTCAAGACTCGTGAATATAGGCTGCAGCAGAAAGAGTCCACTAGACCGGGGTCAACATCACAAGGCCACGAGCCGGGCATGCGGGCAGGATACGGTGGTATGGGTGGTACAGGTTTTGGAAAAGCAGACCTTCCATCCGAGGTGCCCTCTCATGATAATGTTCGTAATGAAACCTTAGGTGATGCCCCTCCCGGTGTTGATGCTCCTAATCCAGAGTTCATAGATAATCGTGGTGAGAAGGAAAAAGAAACAGGCCTCACTGAAAAAGCAGTAAACCCGGAAGAATCAGAAGTAGACAGTAAGGCACCAGTAGAAGAAAAGCCTGAGATGAAGAAGTTCTTGGGAAGCCTTCCAGCGGTTACCGCTAAGCAGGTTAGGAAGAAGGAGGGCCCAGCCTATCAGTTTGGTGAAGACGGGGAAGGTGACGCCCCAGTTCAAAAGGGCTATAACATGGAGCGGGTCCGCTTGGCTTGGGACTTGCATCAAGCTGCTAATAAAAAGCCACATTACAATTTGAAGAAGAGTGACCCAGTCAAGGGCACAGTGAATGTTAACGGAGTTGAAATCAGTATTGAATGGCCTAAGGGGAGTGTACGTAAGTATAAAGAAGATGGAATAATGCAAGATGGTAAGCTTATGCAGGCTAGTTATGGATATGTACCTGACACAATCACGGCTGACGGGGAAGAGTTAGATGTATACGTGGGGGCAAACAGGCGTTCCACGAATGTGTATCTACTCCTGCAGAAGCCGACACCTTGGGACATCGAACAGAACAATCTAGAGCCAGAAGAGAAGTACATGCTGGGTTTCGAAGACATGGAAGAGGCTCGAAAAGCTTTTATGGGCTCCATGCCACAGCGCTTCTTTAAGAACATTAGGGAAGTGGACTGGGAATACTTTATTCGGCGTATTGAGAGGGCCCGTAAGAAGTTGGTTAAGCATACCGAAATGGAAAGTTGTGGGTGTATGCGTAAAGATGTCTTGGATAGATATGATAGGTCTCAGATAGCCAACCGGATTAAAATTGATAGTACGTCTTCTTCGGGAAGCATGGATTCCACTGTATGGAAGTTAGTTAAGCATATTGATGGTTTGGCACACAGGGTTAAAAGTAGGCCGAGGCTTGTAATTAAGCTGGATTAAGATTTTGGTGTAGGAACAATTGCCATCTCTTTATACTAGTAATGACCATCTGCAATTTGCTAGCCCTATTCAACTAGCTAATTCACTTTGGAATGATAATGAATGGATAGCAGAAGAGTTATTTAGTGGATATAGGGCCCTTATTACTTCTGGGCAGGGCTGTAATTCTATATTTCTTTCAAAAAAGTGCTGTAATGGTTATGGATTAGGGAAGGTACTAACTAATAATTTCTTGCATATAAGAGACCTCCCTATATTCAAGACGGAAGGGCACTGTGAATTAGATTGTACAATTGTAAGTAATCAGAAGCCAGACCTCGAGCAGATATTTGATATGGGTCCTTTGGGGGCGGAGAAGCTGAATGAGAAGCATGATTTATTCAAGGTAGTATTATTGGACATATTGACATTTAAGGGAATAGACGTGAGAGGGGAACCGTGGAAGGTTCGCAGGATATATCTAGAGGACATTCATAAGAAGCTGGAATCCCCCCATGTACTACTATCAGAAGCGGTGAGTAGTTGTAAGAGGAGTTTTTTTGATGTTTTGTCAGCATCGGGGTCCAAGGGTGTAGTACTTAAGAATACCGAGTATCCATATCAGAATGGAATGAGTAGATGTTTCTTGGAGGCGAGGTCTAGTACTTGTGCTGGTTTTAAAAATGTAACACTACAGGATGGTTTTATATTTTCCCCAGTAGTCAGTAGTCAGGCTAATAGTAAATCTTTCGATTTTGACACATATTTGGCAATGCAGGCATTAGATAAAAAAGAGAATATAGATAAGCTTCTTAGTCTTTAGCCACGAACCCCCATAATAATCTCATGCTGTAAAACTCCCTCTTTATCCGTATAATAAATGTTAGTAATTCCATAATACGACAAATAGTTTCGGCATATCAGGCAGGGCCTAGCCATTCCTATTTTACCACTAGGATTACATCGGGTGATGTAGGCTGTGGCCCCACGAAGCTGCCACTTACTCTTATCTTTTACATTGAGGACAGCATCCACTTCGGCATGAAGATGTTTAAGGGGCCCCATTACTGGATGGGTTTTGTTCTTGTTGAACCCAACAGAGAGTACTCGGCCAGCCTTAATAATACAGCAGCCAACCTTATACTGCCTGTGTTCTCCCTTCATGGCCGCAACTTTTGCCAACCTATAAGGCTTCATTTATGGTTTTCCTTGTCTTTCTTTTTTAGTTCCCTATCTTCTATCCAAAGAGATATCATACCAGCATAGCACAGGGCAACTAGGAAAAATCCTATAATAAGTGCCACCGTATCATTTATTGGCCAACTAATTATAGTAAAACTTCCAATAGATAATTTCATTTATTTCCAATCAAATTTCCATCGGTAGTACCAGCGCTTCCACCAAGGCATGTCTTTTGTGTATTTGTGTAGGAAATTTAAATAAACCATTCTGACTTTTCCTTGGCTCTTGCCCATACGATAGAATGCCAATGCAGTGCTGTCTTGACCTTTACTCAAATCAACATGCAGCTCATATTTACTAAAGTCTTTTATGGGGGGAGGTTTCACTGACCTATACTCCCAGTTTCATAGTATGTGTAGCAGTCGATATCGCCGTATTGGTTTTTTACTTTCAGCCCACCTAGGTGTTCAATGCACACACAATCAGACACTTTGTCAGGCTCCTTGAATATCAAGTGTTTTTTGTTAACTATTTGAAAAATTCGCTTGTTCTTAGATGCTCTACGGAATACAAGGTTTGGAGAGCCACCAATGGACTTGCCATACACCCCCCTTTGAATGGGCCAGTGCCTTCCGCCTTTCCATCCTCCACCAGTCAGATGATTCCAGTTTCCATTTACCGTAACCTCGCCTATGAACTCATTGGCGAAACGAATAGCCGAGTATTTGTCTGTTAGACCTAAATCTTTTTCTATCTCTATTCTGTAGCCATTAGTTTTCAAAACTCCACCCCGTTCCCCACATCAATCACGTTGATGCCGTTGGTTCGGACCTGAGCCACTATGGAAGGTCGGTCATCGAACCACTTTACGATTTTAGACTTATCCAAATACTTGTCGATGATTTCCTGCTTAACGACAGTATCGGGCCGGGAATCACTAGCCTGACGCATAATCAGGCGGTCGTGAACGATACTATGGTTGTCCAGCCACTCCTCTGTCTGCTTCCTGTAGTTGTCAGGACGACCAGAGACGATGAGGATATCATGACCTTCACCGAGAGCCTTAATGTACTCGTGGTAGACATCAATTCTTAAGGTATCAGAAGGAATGTTTACGAAGAACCCTCTCCAGTCTTTCTTGAAGTCGGGGTCATTTTTATCGTTGCGCACGAAGTGTCTACGGTGAGAGCAGTCAGCCAGCGTGCCGTCCATATCGAAAACCACCCCAGTGTTCGGGGAACGGTAGATGCCCCACTGGAACGCCATGTTGAGAATGACGTCGCGCCCCACGAAACGTTCACCACGGGCTTTGCGCTCGTTGTCTCTGCGGATACACTCAAACACATCGGTCTCCACCTTCAAGAGCTCGTAGGCAGCCCCGGCCTCCGCTGCAATCCTCTTGTAGTTTTCAGCGTGGACAGGGTTCAAAGAGGTCTCGTCAACGATTATGCTCTTGCCCTCACGCAAGGACATTCGGATAAGCTCGTTTACAGCCTTCTGGATGATGCCCTCTTTCTTGGGCACCCAATGGTTGCACAACAGCATTTCCCTGAGCAGGTCCTTGTTGACCCTCACGAGGTTGCCGTCAGCCTCACACATCTTCTTGGCGAGGGTGCTCTTGCCCGACCCGGGCAAGCCCCACAACTGGATAAGTTTGGTTTTCATTTGTAGCCAACCTTTCGAATAGCTTCCAAAATAGCATCCGTGCGCTGTGCTATAAGATATTCAGCCATGCCCTCCGGGGTAACTCTGCCATCCATAAGAGCGAACAGATAGTGCGAGAACTTAGTTTTCAGGGCGAGTTGGGCGAACTCCTTGCGGTTCTCAATATGTTTTAGGGCATCCCAATCGTTTCGAATATCCCTGACCACAGAGTGAATCCCCTCAATCATGGCCTCAGCCTTCTCTTTGTACTCGGGGAACTGCACGATGAAGTCGTCCTGCAGCCCAGCCGTGATAAGCTCCATGAGGTTACGCTCACTCATACTGGTGACTACTTTGTGCAGAGCTACGTAGGCCGGGTTCTTCATCTTGTTTCGCTTGTGGGAGGGCGTATCCTCTTTCACAATGACATAGCCTTCAAACATGCAATCTTTTTTAGACCCGTCTGCATTCTCCATCTTAAGCAGCTCTTGCCAGTCCCGGGCATCCACAGCCTTAACCACAGGGCACCCAAGCAGGCTGGCCATGCCTTCCACAGCCTTACGAGAGAACTCGCAGCCCCCTACATTGGACCGCACGGTAAGCAAGGTAGCCCGAATATCGTCATACTTGGTGACAATACGATTGAACGGAGAGGTCAATTCGAATACATAAGTCAGTGAGCTAGGAAGCTTATTCTCTTCATAGAGAAACTTAAAGTTTGTTTTGTCCATGGCCTGCCAAAACAGGTCAGCAAACGTCATGTCTTCTAAGTCACTGACGGGTCCCTCGGCGTCTAGCATGCTTCGTGTGCTGCAGCTCCACCTATTGTTAACCTTACACCAGTACATAGAAATCATGGAACCATCAAGCTTCTCAAGCACGAAGCAGTCCTTGAGGTCGACGGGTAGTTCGTCGGCACCATCCTCACCGTAATTCAGGAAACGGTCAAACGCATGGCTAGCCACGTCCCAGCTGTCTTCGTACAGGATGAGCCCTCGGCACTCCTTGACGATAGGGTGTGCTTTGAAGGGGATGCTCTCGATTTGGTCGTAGGAGAACAGCACCTTGTGGTCTTTGTATCGGACCTTAATACCCAGTGGTGCGGCTATGGCTTCGGGTGTCCAGCCTTCTCGGAGCATCTTTTGAATTTCAAGCACGTTTCACACCCCAGCACGTATTATTACATTTCCCGTCAAAACAGGAGTGGGAATGTTTAACCATCTTAAGAAGAACCTTTAGAGACAGATTATCGAGCTTCTCTTCCCCCATAATTTCCTTCTTACCTATGGGCCTTCCTTTATACAAGGTATCGTGGATGAGCCAGCTCTTAACGTATTCGTCCATCTTAAGCCAGTAGTTCAAAATGTATAAGTCGTCTTCAAACTCCTTGTCCATAGGGTATTCCATTAGTCCTCAACCTCCTCGGTAACCAGCACACACCACCAGAGCCAAGAGTAGAACACCTGCCGACACCCAGAGAAGTCAAGGTGCCCATCGTGGTCACACAAGACAAGCTTAACAGGCTTCCAGAGAAAGCGTTTGCTTTTGGCCCAGAGTCGAGTCTTGCTCACTTTTTGGCCTCCATCTTAGACACCATCTTTTCTATTTCCTCAATAGCAGTTTTGCATGCTTCTACGGTTTTTCTAGACCTGATTTCTAGTGACTTATACAAAACATAGTTAGCCTTGCTCCGAGTGTTGGTAGTAATGGCTATGCCCAGAGTGTACCTTGCGCGGCTCATATATTTTCCTCCAGCTGCTTATCCAGCTCGGCTTCTCTCCCATCGACATCTTTTTTGTAGGGGCATTCCTCGCATTTTGACGAACCACAAACATCACAGTATTCTGCATAGCACGGGAACTCCCTATACCACGCAGCGGCCATCCGCAGTGCGACGTATTTTTTGAGTAGATTTTCATACGCACTCTGCCAAGTGTCCATGTTACTCCCCACGTTCCAGTCTGTCAACCCTGTCTTCCAGTTCTGCATTGCGGTCCATGGCATCGAGAGCCTCAAGGACACCCCAGCCAACCAAGAAGTCCCGGCCAAACGTGCTCTCCCCGGGCTTAGCTGGGAACGCACTGTCCACTGCGAACATGGCAGCCACGGCACAGAAGATATTACCAATACCGCCGAGCAGGCCACCACCGGCCCTGCTTCCAATGCGAACGGGGCGCTTCTTGAACTTGATGTGAATCTTCAGGTGAATCTTGTTGGCATCACCGTAGGCGGGGTTAGGGCCCTTGTAGGCCCTGTATTCCACGTGCTCCCAGCCCTCGGCATCCTTGCCCTTGTAGTCCCTTTCCCACCTCTCGTCGTCATCGGTGGACTCATCATCCAGCGTATCCTTAAGCAGGGCGAAGAACTGGTTGCTGAGAGGCCTGTTGTACTTCAAGTAGTCAATGAAGTAGTCTTTGAACCACACGTTGGTCAAGTAGTTCTTTTCGAGCTCCCGGGCCACGTCAGGTGTCAGGTTCAGGTTTTGTGGGTCGATTTTCATTTGCCACCCCAGTACACCACGACTTTGTCACTACCGGCCAAGACCTCGGCATCCTCATAGCGCTTCACTTTGCTGTGCAGTTTGCCGTCAGTGTCAAAGATGTAGTACCTTGCCCGAGGGGTCAGCTTGTACAATTGAAGCAGCTCGTAGAGGTCGGTAGGGTAGATGGAGTTGAACCAAGCATCGTAGCAGGTCTGAGCGTTCTTGCCCTTGATGATGACAGGGTCCTTGAGGGTCTTGGGGTCGGGGCGCTGGTTGGTAACGAGCTCAATTTCGCTGGGACCAAAGAATGTGGCAAGGGAAGCACAAGGCCTATGTCTGACAACATAGCTGTCGGCCACTTCTTTAGGAACCTTGGCCTTAACAGCGGCCTCACACTTTGGGTTCAGGCACCACAGATAGGCCGTTCTGGTAGTCCAATCAATCCACTTGGCATGGGGGATAGCCCCACAGTTACTGCATCGCTCAGGCTTGGAAGCCTTAGAGGCATTGATGGCAATCTTGAGGGGGGCTTTCTTGGCTGTATTCCTGCGCTTTTTTGTTGTCGCTTTCATGGCTTCCTCCTTTACCTGACACCATTGTATCATAGGCAAAGGGCAGTGTCAAGCTTAATTTACGCCGATTGTGGAAATTGCGGTAACAACATACGGTACCGTGTCGTTGCGCTTCTCCCCATCCTCTGGTACCCGGGTTTCCATGAACTCCCGGGTCTTTTGGAGGGCTTCAAGTAGCTCTGTGAATTGCATGGCATCCTCCTTTAATTGTCGAACCAGAAAACCAGACGGGTAACCATCCCATTCTTTTCGAGGGAAGCCATGGCAGCAACAACAGCCTTGTAGTCACAACCATAGCTAGCCCTTTTCTTGAGAACATCCTTAAGTTCGGGTAAGGTTAGCCATGAATGGGTATGTGCGTCAGGGTCTGAAACTTGGGTGTGCGCATCATTGAGGTAGTGTGAAATACCCCGGCTAACCCATTCTTCTGCGGTTTTCGGGTGCACTTCGCGGCTAACCCCATCAAATTCATTTGATACACGGAAGGAGTTTTGAAATTCTGCAATAAACGAGGCGTCTTCAGGCATTCCCCTCGGCTGAACTAGAGGAGGCCGTTCTCCACGAACCCCTGCCATGAGTCCGAAAATATCGTAGAATCGTCCCAGACAGATTTCACCACTAAAGGACCTCCAAGGCCACTCATTTGTGTCATGGTCTTTGTTCCGGTATTCAATAAAAGCGTGAATGTCGCAGCCCATGGTCGCCTCCGTTGTTTATTTCCCTACTGCACAGGCATTATATCATAGCCTGTGCAGACAGTCAACACCAATCTAATTGTCAAACAGTTTGGTGTTGTCCTCTTTACCGGTCTTAAAGGCGTTGTCGGTCTTCGTAGAAGTAACGATTTCCAGCTGGATTTCGGGACGAGAGCCGACAACAAGGCTGCTAGGGAAGACCTGTCGAAGGGTATCGTGCTCTCGCTTGAGGTCGATGAGCTTCTTTTGCTCGTTTGCAAAGTTGATTCGCTGGGCCTCGATACTGACAGAGACCTTTTCATAGAGCTTGACGTCGAAATTGGGGTTGCTCTCCGTGATGAAAGACAGCAAGACCTTCCGCTCCTTCTTAGGGTCACCATATCGGCCCGTCATGAGGTCGGAGTAAATCTTAGCGAAGCCTTCCTTGTACTGGTCGGCAACCTCAGCTTGCTGCTGAATGATTTTCCATGTGGTGTCAAAGACCACCTTCACGTTGGTCTGTTGGGCTTTGATTTCATTTCGGAGCGTGATTTCCGAATTACTCACCCCGAAGTAAAACATTGCTCCCATGGTGAGGATGAACCCAAAAATAACGGCCAGAATGCCCAGCACAATTCCTGTCTTCATTCTATTCTCCTTTTTCTTGATTTATTTCATTCACAATAACAAACCACGCCAAACCTAGGCACAGTAGGAATGTTACCACGAGTGTCCAAATTACTGCCGACTTCGGAGGGTCCACCGTAAGATAGGCGAACTCCCTGAAGTCTCTGCGAACAACCTTCCCTGAAATGCTGGTCTCTAACAGCTGACCCAGCCCAGTGACGTCCAGCATCTTATTGGCAAGCATGTAGTCCCGTACTTGAATCTTAAGCTCTTCGTTTTTAGTCCACCCGAACACCCGAGCCCACTCGACTTTGCCCGGGGTGGCTGAACTCATTCCAGCACAGATTACAAGCTCGTTCTTGTTACCGCCCTTCCAGTAGGCCTCCTGCTCGTGGGACACCTGCAGGGTCTTGTCTACCCACAACAGCACATACACACGAACCTTTGATGGGCGTCCCAGCACAGCGTTGACGTAGCCGACCGCCTTCTCACCTTTAGCCCTATCCTCAGCAGACCACGGCCCAAGCATGCAGGGCTGAAAGAAGTTGCCCACGTTAGGGTGGTCGTACAGACCTAGAGCGCCAGCTTCGCCTTTCTTGAACTCCCTAAAATTGAAAATGCTGTGGGAAGCCTGCACTCTGTTCTCGTAGTGGTGTTTGGTTGTTGTTCCAATCAGGTGGTCCCTGTTCTGGTCATACGCGGTAAGGTAGGCGTCTCCGTCATAGGAGTGGAAATTCCTTTTCATGTCCGTAAAGGTACGGCTGCCCCACAGTTTGCACAGGTGCTCAAAGTAGCTTCGGTCGATTGAGAATGTCTCCCCCAGCGAGTTATTGGTTTCCCAATATTCGGGGTGGTGGGCTACATAAGAGCAGTCATAGAACTCCGTGCAGTACCGGGTGTTTCCTTCGCTGTCGGTACCGCAGGCATACTGCCTAGAGCACGTCTGGTGGATGTATTCGTCCCACTTTTCGTAGTACGCTGCCTTAGTCAGGTAGCCACCCCAATACTCTGTACAGCTGACTTGGGAAGCCTCAACGCCCAGCTTGATTCCGAGTATGGTAAGCGCCGGGATACCCAAAACCAGCAAGTACTCCCACCACACTATCTTGCATCTGAAAAACAGAATCAGACTGATGATAGTAATTAGAGGCAGAAGCATTGAGGCCCAGATAATCATCGTTCCTTCTCCTAGAAGTACAGAGGCTTGTTCAGGATTCCACGGCCCTCGGCATCCTTGACGACTTCGTTGTACTCTTGGCTTGTCGTGGTGAACTCGCCGAGCTTGGGCAGGGCGTCCAGTTCCTCTTGCTCGGTGAAGTGCTTGTTCAGATGATTGTCCGTGTACACCCGATGGATGCACCCGCGCTCGACGTCGTGGATAACAACCATCATTTCATGGGAGCTATCCTTGCGCATCGGGGTGTAGAACGTCTGCTGCACCAGCTGGGATTCCTTAGGGCTTAGCATCGGCAGCCTCCTTGAGCTTGAAGTCCTCTGGGGTAACTGTACGGTTGGCGTACTCGTTCATGAGGTCCAGAAGGAACTCGGCGTTCTCTTCTCGCTCTTCGACAGTGTTTCCGGCGAGTAGACAGATAGGCCTAGAAGTTCCATCGTACAGGAGTTCGAAAATTGTACTTTTATCGTAGGGGATATTCAATGGGCTGACTTGGAGATAGTACCCGGTTCCCCGGTAGAATGGCTTCTCATTGTTTTCCATGCTTAGCTCCTTTTGTGTCTCGTGTCAGTAGCATTGACAGCCTTGCTGTGAAGTCCTGTTTTGATACTGCTTTCAGGTCGTTCAGATACTTCATCAAAACAGCTTCCGAGTTAAACTCCAGAGTCTCAATGTACTCTTCATCACGATTACCATCTTCAGCCACTACTCTATAGATGTTGTAAAGACTTCGTAGATTTCTCATTGTTGTAGTTCCTTACTTGATTACATTATACTCTAGGCTGTATTGGCTGTCAACTCCTTTGCAGCTTTATTTGCCTTCCTTGAAGCTTGAATCTTAGCTGCGGTTTCTTTCCTTTTGGCCATCATGGCATCATAAGCCTCGGGGTTCACGGCGCGTTGGCGCTCCCGGTCTTCGGCCTTCTTGTCTGCCTTTTCTTTTGCCCGGGCAGACCTGACCTCTCGTGCCTTCTGTAGCGCGGCCTGACGGGAGGCCTTACGCTCTTCAGGGGAAATCTTGGGAGTACTCTCAGTTTTTGCTTCACCTTCGACAGGCCTCTTTACTGAAGGGCCATGCTCAATGATTTCATCAAAACATCCCTTGCACACCACTCCCATGGCGCTTTCCCACGGGATGATATAGGGTTCGTCTTTCTTTCCACACAGACCACACTCTTTTATCATTGTACTACCTCCATGCCACCTAGTATATCAGACAGGGTGTTGATTGTCAAGGGAAAACCCTGAAATCTGCTTCTGGTCGTCCAGTTCGTAGTTTAGGCTTGGGCTGTCCGTAATGTATCGCAAAAGGTCTAGAACACTCACCGAATAGCTGGTTTCCCACTCACCAGACCCCTGTTTTTTGCATCTAGAGCCTATTCTAAGGGCCAATTCCTTGTTACAAGCCACCATTACACTAAAAAGAGCCGTAATGGCCCGTTTATCAGCGTACAGGGCTCCACCGAGTCTGCCTACAAGGTCAAGGTTATAGTCAGTCATTTCGTTCCTCCCGCTCTGTATACTCATTGGCAAAGTGCCTCAGAGTCTTTTTAGCTTCATCTTCCCAGATATCTTCTCTAGCGTTCGTCCGATAGTATCCAGTGTGCACTAAGTGCTTGTTTAAGAAAATAGCAAATGTGAAATTGTTTTGGTGATGACCGTTCCAAATTTCAGATGTAGCAACTATTTCAAATTCCCCGCAGCAATTGTTAAGCAAGGTGTGCCTGATGGTTTTGTGCACAACTGTAGTATCTTTATCAATTTTCATGTTTTTCTTTCCAATCCCCTAAGAACGTCAATGGCGTCTTTCCTAATCCACGGATGAAGGTCATCATTTTCAGCTATGGACTTTACGAACCCTCTTAATTTTAAAAGTTGCTCTTCCCACTCATTGTGGATGATGATATCATAGCGGCTCGTTTTATCCCATTCAGTTTTAAATTTAGAAATATCCTCATAACTTAATTTAACTTTGATAAATACATCATTCTGACTTAAGGCTTTTCCGCCAATATTAAATTCATGGCCACAGCCTGGGCAAAAAGCACTCATCGTGACTTCTCCTTTTGCGCCTTCTTCAAAAGGGCTTTTAGTTTATCAACCTTCGCCAGTATTAGGGTCATGGCTTGCCTTTCTCCGGATATTTTACCCAGTCGCGCTGTTTCACTTGCTCCCACGTTTCCCAAACGATGCTGTTGAAATCGAACCCCATCTGCGAGCAATAGTCAGACAGGTAGATAACCACATCTGCAACCGCGTCCTTTGCATCTGCTGTGTGTTTTTCCTTTTCCCCGCGTATTCCCTGCTCTCCCTTCAGGTGCGCGTGTGCCAATTCCCCCAGTTCCTCAAGCGCCCCAAGAATCGGTTGATATGGCTTCCGGTTGGGGAAGTTATGATTAGACCATGCGTTTTGTTCTTCTTGGAGCGTTGCTAATGTCACCTCTCCACCTCGCACTCGAATTTACTCACTTCGCCCTTGAGATATAGTATTTAACTCTTTTCATGTCCTCTTCTAAAAGTTCTATTCCCTTTGTCCCAATCCCGTATGTGTCTACTTTCCCGCGTATCATTTCACGGCCTAAAAACATCTCCCAATTGTTCCATCCAGGGCATAGAATCCTCGTAGGCGCGGAAACGTTATCCGGCCCGAACGTTTCAAAAGATGCTAGATAGCAGGTTGTTAACGCTATTGACATTTCTCCCGTTTCGCACAGAAGGGACATCCCTCCCGGTTTCTTTTGCCAAACTTCAAAATTCTCCCGGTCCTCTCTATTCCTGTCATATTGGTTCTTCTGGCTGTCTTTCTGAATCGTGATAGTCCAGTTGCTAACCCTCATTTCAACGCCTCGCACTCGAATTTACTAGCCGCCTCGATTCCAGAGCATACGGAGCCGTAGGTCACTTGGCGTTCCGTTCTACCCATTGGGACAACTCTGAAATCGCGCCTAAAATCAGCGCCACAGCAAACGAACTCCCCAAAATGCCAAACACAAATGTGACAAACCCCATAATTTCAGGGCTTTGCATATCCCTATAAAGCACGATGGGGCCAGCGATAGACCACAAAATCCACACGGTAAAGAACGAAACCCCCATTGCCTTCTTCAACACCGTCGCAAAGCAGTTTTTGAATGTGTGTTTCACTTCTTCACCTTCTTTCTCTCTCGGCGGTAACCCAAACAGTCGCACCATCCAGTCAGTGTCGATTGGTTATAGCAAACGCACCCATGCTTCTTATGACTGGACTTGCTGTGCCCACACTTACACTTACTTTTCTTCATGGTGTGCTCCTTTCAAATTAGCCCTGCGGGTGGGGCCGCTTTTCACGGACCCCGTAGCGGAATCGAACCGCAAACGCCTTAAGACGCCCTATCCATAGCCGGGTGGACCGGGCTAACCTATCCCCAATCCATCCCACCCGCACGACTCTCGCTCCAATCCTAGCGAGTTACTTCCTTGAAACACTTAAATGCAAGTTTGTACGCATCCGGTTCCCTTAGCTCCAACTTGGATGGGTCACAGTATGGCGCAATAATTCCAAGTGCCTTCTTCAACTCCTCGTTCTCGGACTTCAACGAATCGCGTTCGGCCTCAATGGTGCGGATGTAACGAACGGCCTCTCGCATCAAGTCCCTTGCCCTCTTTGGAATGTTTGCCGACCCCGCCCCCATTGAGGCATCATCTAGGCGTTTCCACAACTCCTCCGCGCTAATCTTCGGTTCATCGGTCACGGGCGGCTCCTCTCCACTTCCTTCGCAATGGTCGCACTCAACAAAACAAGTTTCAAAGCTATCTGTTTTTCCAGAACCATCACACATATAACACTTCACTTTCCCCTCCCCTTCTTGGCGCGGCGGTTCCACAACTTAACATAGTCATCACAGTCATATCTATAAGCGCAGGTTCCCTTCCACCCCTGTACTCCACCACAAACGGTATACCTAGAACAATCTTCTTTGTTGCCATACCTACATTGTCCCCGATACTTTCGCGGTTTCAATTTCACCTTCCTCATCGTGACGCCTCCTTCAAGTAAATGTTTTTATATGTGGCTTTAACACCCTTGGGGAGAGAGGTCAGGGAGTTGAGGTATAAATCCATTCCCGTGAGCGTCACACCCTCGGGGAGAGAGGTCAGGGAGCGGAGGACTAAATGCCCTACCGCCTTGAGTGTCACACCCTTGGGGATAGAGGTCAGGGAGGAGAGGTCTAAATGCCCTACCGCCTTGAGTGTCACACCCTTGGGGAT
>Ga0172381_10001379_pt1 | contig 28845 bp, 22 predicted proteins | sample Leawel6488metaG_FD_119754 | JGI IMG/M metagenome (GOLD analysis project Ga0172381, IMG submission 119754) | Leachate microbial communities from a municipal landfill in Southern Ontario, Canada - Leachate well 64-88 metaG | ecosystem: Engineered > Solid waste > Landfill > Unclassified | place... | reverse complement strand
TAACGGCACGGGTAGTAGCTGTCGTGGCGGTGACAGCGTTCGACGAACCTGGTCCCGTGGTATTAATGCTGCCACTATTGTCAGCGGCGACTACTCCCGTTGTGAGGCTCAAGCCCAACATGGTAGCTGCTGCCGCCCGGTAAATGATTTTTTTCATTTTGTTCCCTCCTGATTAGATTATTAACTGTTTGTCGGGCTTGATTACCCGAGTTCATGAACCATGTTTGCTAATTACTTCATGAACTCGGGTAATCAACCGGGGGTGTCCTCAGTTAGTACCTCCTTCCGATGTAAATGTCTGGGCCGTGTTTGCCCCAACGGAAAAGTCGTTGCTTATGACGTCAACATTCGTCGAGCTTGAAGCTGTACTCGATGTATTGCCGTCGTCACTTGAGGTGTTCGACACAGTGACCGAAGTTGTGCCGTTGTCTGTTGTGATAGTACGTTGCACTAATCCATTGGAAGGTGTCGCTATGAGTTGACCATTAATTGTGACGGTTGTCTTCGGGGCTTGGCCGTCGTTCAATTCCGTGGTTGCAGTTACTGAAGTGCTTGATGCAGTGTCATGCGGGTTCGAACTACCTGTAGTCACCCCAGAACTAGAGCTTGGTGTTTGTTGATTACTCTTTAGATCCATGGGTGGATGTGTGGTCGTTTTGTCTGGTTTCTGGCCCGAACTACTACTTGGCTGCGCGCTGCCGGGATTATTCATGAGCGTAACTCCTCCTGTGATTACCAGGAATATCAAAAAAGCGCCGGTAGCTTTTATGCTCCTGCGCCAAGTTTCTAAAGTATAACGATGTGTCTGCCCGCTAGCCGAACCCCGTACAGTAGCAAAGGAAGAACCTATTCGATTGACTGTGGTATCTGTAGCCGAGCGACTCAATCCCATACACTACCCCTCTCAATAGTAAAAACTGGTGTTTCAAAGTGTGTGTATGTGTCATAGTCTTTCTCTTTCTTTCGCTCGCCACCTCTTGGTTTCCGCCCTCATACTATATTGGCCGCTTCTCCTTGCACAATAAAATTTTTTACAAAAATAAGTACATACCCCGCGGCAATGCTGAGGAATGTGTCCGAACCGTTCGATTCATATAGAAGTTAGACTGTAGTAAATTTAGCATCAGCAAGGGGTTGACCGCCCCTGTTTAAAGTAGTACAATCCTACAGATGCTTGAGTTTAGACATTGAGGCGTTGGTTTTCCATCACTCACAGCTAAACCGCCGAGCTTTAAGCTTAAACTCAAGCGAGAAAACTCTTAATCGAATGTCTTTGTTATGGGGACTGAGGTAGAGTGTCTTGAGTCGTAATTTAACAAGTAAATCAAGTTAGAGAAGAGATAAAGTAAAAGACAAACGGCTATTGGAATCACTTTGCGTCACGCGAAGTGGTACATACCAATAACTAGTCAATTGCACTTAATACAGTACTAAGGCTTGTGGTGTTTTCATCACAGCGAAAAACCCTTCGGGGTGTCTTGTACTGGATTTCGTAAAAAGTTACACAAGCGCGCACAAAGGATGCCTTGACATGTAATACCGAAGAAGGACGTGATGAGCTGCGAAAAGCCACGGGGAGCTGCTACATAAGCTATGAACCGTGGATGTCCGAATGGGGAAACCCGGCTGGAGTAATGTCCAGTCACACTTATCTGAATATATAGGATAAGGTGTAGGTAACCGCCTGAACTGAAACATCTTAGTAGGGCGAGGAAGAGAAAGTAAACAACGATTCCGGTAGTAGTGGCGAGCGAATCCGGAACAGCCCAAACCTTATTTGCTTTTGTCTGGTAATTTATTACCGGGCAAATAAGTTAGTAGACGAATGTGAATAAGGGGTTGTGACATTGCAAACATCCTTGTGTGGGAGCTGATTTATCAGAGTCCACACGAGGCAGCAGGTGCTACTATTAGCCTGCATAAGGTAAGAAATTAGCATTGCGAGCAGAAGCAGCTGGAAAGCTGCGCCATAGACAGTGAAAGCCTGGTATGCCAAGTGATGCTAACCTTATATTTGCAAAGAGTTTACTTTGAATATACAGATTTATCTGCATGTTTAGAGTAAATTCGGTTGTCGAGTAGGTCGGGACACGTGAAACCCTGACTGAATCTGGGGGGTCCACCCCCCAAGGCTAAATATATTACATGATCGATAGAGAACAAGTACCGTGAGGGAAAGGTAAAAAGAACCCCGGGAGGGGAGTGAAATAGAACCTGAAATTGTGCGCGTACAAGGAGTCGGAGCCCTTCGGGGTGACGGCGTGCTTTTTGTAGAACGATCCAACGAGTTATTTGCTACTGCAAGCTTAAGTCATATGACGGAGGCCAAGCGAAAGCGAGTCTGAATAGGGCGCCATAGTAGTAGTAAATAGACCCGAAACCAGGTGACCTAACCATGGGCAGGTTGAAGCGTCGGTAAAACGACGTGGAGGACCGAACCGTAGCGAGTTGCAACACGCCCGGATGACCTGTGGTTAGCGGTGAAATGCCAATCGAACCTGGAGATAGCTGGTTCTCCTCGAAATAGCTTTAGGGCTAGCGTGACGTGGTAGCTGGTAGGGGTAGAGCTCTGTTTCGGAATGGGGGTCGCAAGATTACCCACCCTTGACAAACTACGAATACTATCAGTGGAATCGTTGCAGTTAGAACGGCGGGGCTAAGCTCGTCGCTCGAAAGGGAAACAGCCCAGATCACCATCTAAGGTCCCTAAGTCTATGCTAAGTGGGAAACGAGGTGAGATTTCTTAAACAACTAGGATGTTGGCTTAGAAGCAGCCATTCATTTAAAGAGTGCGTAACAGCTCACTAGTCAAGAGATCTTGCGCGGAAAATGTAACGGGGCTAAGCATAGCACCGAAGATGTGAACTTCAGTTTTAACTGGAGTGGTAGAGGAGCGTTCCTCTCTGCATTGAAGTCGAATCGTGAGGTTCGGTGGAGCGTGAGGAAGTGAGAATGTTGGAATGAGTAACCATAAGGCAGGTGAGAATCCTGCCCGCCGAAAGAGCAAGGTTTCCTGGGCCACGATAATCGTCCCAGGGTTAGTCGGTCCTAAGCCGAGGCGCGTAGCGTAGGCGATGGACAACAGGTTAATATTCCTGTACTGGCATGTATTTGTTATATGTGCGCGGCATAATAGTCAGAGCGGATTCATGGTTATATCCGTCTAAGTAGGAGAAATGCCTACGAGTGAAACGGCCTTTAGGCTGAATTCTGGCAAAGGTGCTGACTAGAAAAGCAATATAACGCGTGGTACACGCCATCCGTACCGCAAACCGACACAGGTGCTCAGGTCGAGAAGACCAAGGCGTACGAGTGATTCTTCGTTAAGGAACTCGGCAAACAAGCGACCGTAACTTCGGGATAAGGTCTGCCCCCTCACTGTGTTTATGACACAGAGTGATTGCCAGTTTTCTTTCTGAAATAGATTGAAACCGGTTGACTGTACTAGTTTGTAACTATCTAGTATATTCGACCAACCAAGAAATTCTCTTTGAGACATATCAGTAAGAAAGCTGACCCCAATTAACTCGTGTATCGTGGTAGATACAGTGAGGGGGCCGCAGCTAAAGAACCCATGCAACTGTTTACCAAAAACACAGGTCTGTGCTAACACGAAAGTGGATGTATACGGGCTGACGCCTGCCCAGTGCTGGAAGGTTAAGGGGAGTTGTGTATGCAGCGAACTGAAGCCCCAGTGAACGGCGGCGGTAACTATAACCGTCCTAAGGTAGCGAAATTCCTTGTCAGGTAAGTTCTGACCCGCACGAATGGCGTAATGATATGGGTACTGTCTCAACGAAGAGCTCGGTGAAAGTGCATTGACGGTAAAGATGCCGTCTGTCCGCAGCAGGACGAAAAGACCCCGTGGAGCTTTACTACAGCTTGACATTGAGCCGGGTTATAACATGTGTAGGATAGGTGGGAGACTTTGAAGCCTAGACGCTAGTCTAGGTGGAGTCATCAGTGAAATACCACCCTTGTTATGACCTTGTTCTTACGGGAGCCACAAAATGATAATGAGACAAAACTATGTTTTTTCTCATCGAGCCGATAAACGAAATTAATTTCGTTTATCGGTTTGCTTTCTCCTTAGTGAGGAGAAAGTTTCGGTGAAAATATACTAAGTTTTGACTATCTGATTATTGTTTTCTGGCTTCCGGACCGTGTCTGGTGGGTAGTTTAACTGGGGCGGTTGCCTCCTAAAGAGTATCGGAGGCGTTCAAAGGTTGGCTAACTACGGATGGAAATCGTAGTGATAGTGTATACGCATAAGCCAGCTTGACTGTGAGGCCTACAAGCCGAGCAGGGACGAAAGTCGGAGTAAGTTTTCCGCTGTCCGTACAATTGTACATGATTGTGGTATCGGCAGCGCTTTCGGATAAAAGTTACCCCGGGGATAACAGGCTTATAGCGCCCAATAGTTCACATAGACGGCGCTGTTTGGCACCTCGATGTCGGCTCATCTCATCCTGGGGCTGGAGCAGGTCCCAAGGGTCCGGCTGTTCGCCGGTTAAAGAGGTACGTGAGCTGGGTTCAGAACGTCGTGAGACAGTTCGGTTTATATCCGCTGTGGACGCAAGGAAATTTGAGAGGATCTACCCCTAGTACGAGAGGACCGGGGCGGACGCACCGCTGGTGTATCAGTTGTTCTACCAAGGGCATTGCTGAGTAGCTATCGTGCGGAATAGATAAGCGCTGAAAGCATATTAAGCGCGAAACTAGCCTCAAGATTAGATTTCCCCATGAGACCCCAGAAAGACTATCTGGTTGATAGGCGCAAGGTGTAAGTACGGTAACGTATGTAGCCGAAGCGTACTAATAGGTCCATCGACTTTTTACGACCTATGAGACAAGCCCATTTGCTTGGGTCTGGCTCATAGGTAAGAAAAGTGTACATTGACTAGTTATTGGTGTGGTAAATCACACTAGTTTGTTAAAAACTTTATCCGTCTAACTTGTAAACATGGACATCGATTGGCTCCGTCTCAACCTACTACTGGCTGGGAAGAGCAGCCGGACAAAATGTATTCCATTTTGCCCGCGCGATGAGAAACCCTAAAATGGTGTCTCATTATAGCGAAGCCGCTTCGGTGCCCATAGCGAGAGGGAAACACCTGTTCCCATACCGAACACAGCAGTTAAGCCTCTCAGCGGTTACAATACTTGGGTCTTCTAGCCCTGGGAAAATAGCACGGTGCCGTTTTATGAAAAAAGACTCCCCTCGGGGGGTCTTTTTTCTTATCAAACTTTTGGCACCGTGCTATTTTCCCGGAAAATGATTAATAAAAATAGCACAGGTCTCTTTTGCTCAAAACAAAAGGGCCCGGGTGCCGTTTTATGATTAAGCCCTCCTTAGAAAGGAGGGCTTAATCTTTTGTTATGCCATTTTACCAAAACATCGGGCTGGACGCCCAGATATCTACAATAGAACAAATACATACAAACTATTGTTGACATAAGCAATAAGTTATGATACCATAAGCACAGTTCGAAAGGATAAGAGGGTTTACGTAGTGCGTCATCGACGTTTCTGTGTAAGCTCTTTTCTTTTTGAAGCCGAATATTATTAAACACTGGGAGGTGTTAAGATGGCAGGAACTAAAGCAGGCGGCATGGCCGCAGCAGCAACCAACAAGAAAAAGTATGGTAGCGATTTTTATGCAAAAATCGGTGCCAAAGGTGGAAAACTCGGTAAAACGGGTGGTTTCGCAGCCGGCGATGCCGGTCGTGAACGAGCTCGTGTTTACGGTGCGGTTGGCGGTCGTATTTCACGCCGCACAAAAAAGGCGTAAAACTTGCGCTTTAACATACAAAAAGAGCCTTACACAAGGCTCTTTTTGTATGTCTTTCGATACGGACGGCACAGCCGAGATTGGGTCACGTTCCATGTCGTGCCACAGTTATGGCATTTATAAGTATCTACATCGACTTGTAGGCAATGCTCGTGACAGGTGGGGCAGGCAGATCGTACGTGCAGCCAGTCCCTATAGCTGTCGAGCGAATCTTGTATGTACTCTTCATCAATAGCCAAGTCGTATTTTGCTGCCAAGTTGCGGGCCTTGTCCCAGGCGGCAACCTCAATGTTCAGCAGCTCTACATCGCTTGTGTAGTCAGTGTGCTTGAGTAGCGCGTGCCCAAGCTCGTGCAGTAGTGCCCAAAGCCCGCGTGTGTCCTGTAGGGATGCTTTTGTGTACGAAATGTGCTGCTTGCCAGCATGCCATGAGAAGCGAGTAGCTTCAGTGAAGGTAATCTCTGGGTAATCAACTTCAATGCGCCGGAATAGCTTATGCGGATTAGGCGTATTTTTGTCGGGCATAATCATAACATCCATATAATACAGCCTCGTCAGGCCGTTTAGCGGGTAGAATCGGTGGAATCTGAAGCATAGGTGTTTCGTATTGCTTCATGTCTTGGACGAGCAAATCATGGAACCTATCTAAGTAATGTCCGGCACCACCACCAATAACGATAGCTTCTGGCTCAAGAATCGCTATAAGCTCAAGGAGTCCGGGCGTAAAAGTGCGCACAATTTTTGTCCAAGTCGCTTTGTCTTCAATCTCGGAAGCCATCTTGCCGTACGCCTGTACAATAGCGCTTCCCGAAGCAAACGTTTCCCACGGCACAAGTTTATCATGATGCTCTAGCAAAATGGTTCTGCCACCACCATCACCAATCCTTTCGTCAATCTTTCCATCGACAGTTAGCCCAATACCTATGCCGGTGCTTATAGTTACGTAAAGGACCCTTTTATATTGATTTTTTAACAACATGGACTCGCTGAGTCCACCAAGTTTAGCGTCGTTCTCGGTGCGCATCGGGCATTTTAATATACCCTCGGTGTCCCTGAGGATATGTAATTTTTTCCAATTTGGTCGATTGCCTAACTGTTCAACAATACCTCGCTTACGATCAATTGTCCCCGGGACTCCAACTGTCCCTGCGCGGAATTCTTTTGTAGTAAAAGAGTCTACGATACGAGTAAGCTCAACAAGAAGATCTTCGTATGTTTCGGGGGTGAGGAACTTAGCGGACTCCTGAATGACACCCTCGTCCGTCAGCGTCGCAACAAGTGTTTTGGTTCCCCCTATGTCGATGGCTATGTACATATTATTGTCGCAATCATACTTTCTTTATGTGTGTAGTGTAGCACCTAGTCTTAGCGAATGGAAAGACACATAGAGTCGCAAGCTGAACACAAAAGTTATAAACTGTTCACGGGTTGCTCATAAGGTGTAAAACAGGTATAATACATAACAATCTTTTGGGTAGGCCAACCTAATCGTGCTTATTGCTGATTGTGGATGGCTCCTGCGAGAAATACACTATACAAGGAGGCACGTAAGAAATGCCAAAGAACGTAAATGTAACAATGGATGACTTGCTCGCTGGGTCGGAGTTAAAACAACTCGAAACAGGTGACGTCATAGAAGGAAAAATCAGCTCGGTTCGAAAGCACCAAGTCTGGATTGATCTTGGCCCGCGAGGGGTAGGAGTCGTGATGCGCCGTGAGGTTGGACATGGCCAATCACTGGAAGAGGGTCACCCTGTCACGGTGAGCGTTATTGACCCAGAAATGGACGAAGGCTACGCGCTGTTAAGCATGCGTCGGGCCGCCAAGGATCGTGGTTGGGACGAACTGCAACGTGTCTTTGAGGCGGGTGAAATAATAGAAGTGATTGCCTACGATGCGAACCGTGGTGGTTTGCTGGTTGAGCTAGAAGGTATACGTGGCTTCTTGCCGGTATCACAGCTGGCGGCTGGGCATTACCCGCGCGTAAGTGGGGCTGATAAAGATGAGATTCTACAAAAGCTCAACGCGCTTACCAGTAAGCCAATTCGAGTCCGGATTCTCGATGTTAGCCGCAAGGATAACAAGCTTATTTTCTCAGAAAAAGAAGCAGTCAAAGATGATATGCAGGCTCGCTTTTCTGAACTTAAAGTTGGCGATGAGGTAGAAGGAATTGTAACGGGCGTGATTGACTTTGGCGCGTTTGTGAATGTCGAAGGCATCGAAGGCCTCATTCATATCTCGGAGATTAGCTGGGAGCGTGTGGAAAACCCACGTGATTACGTAAAAGTTGGCGAAACGGTCAAAGCAAAAATCATCGCTATTGATAAAGATCGGCTATCGCTTAGCCTTAAGCAGATGACAGAAGACCCATGGCTTAAGGAAGTAAAGGCCTTTAAGAAGGGCGAAAAAGTAGAAGGCAAAGTTACTCGTATTACGCCATTTGGTGCATTCGTGCAGCTAAGCCCAAGCGTAGAAGCACTTGTCCACGTCAGCGAGATGGGTGATGACGAGAGTATCGATCCAGAAAAAATCTTCCAACTTAATGAAAAGAAATCATTCAAGGTTCTTGATATCGACACAGATGCCCGCAAGATATCACTCAGCCTAAAGGGCACTAAATAGAAAAGGCCTAAAGCCCTACGGGTTTTTGCCCGTAGGGCTTTAGGTACGCACAACCTAACAATAAAGGAGCACTAATATGGCAGCATCGATAGAAGTTGCAAACACCATTACTGTCGGTGAACTTGCAGAAGTGCTCCAATTGCCGGCAACTCGATTAATTGGTGAATTATTCAAGAACGGTATTGTCGCTACGATTAACGAGCGGCTCGATTTCGATACGGCTCAGATAATTGTGGGTGAGCTTGGGCTTGATGTTGAGTTACAAAAAAAGAGTACCGAGATTGAACCTGTAAAACGAATAAAAAATCCACTAAACGTACAGGCAACTGAACGTCCACCGGTGGTGGCGGTTATGGGTCATGTAGATCACGGAAAGACAAGCCTGCTTGATGCCATTCGGGGAGCCGAGGTTGCAAAGGGTGAAGCAGGCGGCATAACACAGCACATTTCTGCGTACCAGGTAACTCATAAAGATCGAACCATTACTTTTCTCGATACCCCAGGTCACGAGGCATTTGCGGCTATTCGCGAACACGGGGCGCATCTAACCGATATCGTGGTTATTGTAGTTGCTGCCGATGATGGCGTTAAGCCACAAACCATTGAGGCTATACGTTTTGCTCGCAAGGCAGGTGTTCGTATTGTGGTGGCTATAAACAAAATAGATAAAGAGGGCGCTAATGAGGCACTCGTTAAGCAGCAACTGGCAGAGCAAAATCTTCTCATAGAAGAGTGGGGCGGCGATATTATGGTGGTACCCGTTTCTGCCAAGACAGGAAAGGGTGTTGATGTATTGCTCGACATGTTGCTACTTGTAAGCGACGTTGAGGAGCTGCGCGCCGATGCTACCGCCCCGGCGAGAGGACTTATCATTGAAGCTCATCTTGAGCACGGACGCGGGCCAATTGCCCATGCACTAGTAGAAGAAGGAACCCTAAAGCCCGGGGTTTTTGTGGTCGCCGGCCATACATATGCAAAAATTAGGAATTTAGAGTCAACCGCAGGCAAGCCTCTACGATTAGCGGGACCATCTACACCAGTTGTCATTAGCGGTTTTAAGACATTACCAGAGTTTGGTGATCCGTTCGTAATTGTAGATAACGAACGTGAAGCAAGAAGTATGGCAGAGGTAGCGGCCGAGCAGGCTAATACAACACACCGATCTGATATGAGTGGTAGTGAGCTACTACGTATCATCAGTCGCTCCGATACATTGCGGGAGCTGCCGGTCATTATCAAGGGAGATGTGCAAGGTTCACTTACCTCTGTTGTGGATAGCCTCAAGAGCATCGACACAGAAGAGGTTGCCGTGCGAGTTATAAGCTCCAGTGTTGGTATCGTGAACGAGAACGATGTGCATATGGCGAGCAGCTCTGAGCCGAAGGCTCTTATCTACGGTTTTGGCACGTCAATCCCCAACAACATCAAGCAACTTGCTAGCCGTGATAACATCTCAATCCGGCTTTTCAATGTTATTTATGAGCTAATAGATGACGTAAGGGACGAGTTGAGTAAGCTACTTGCACCAGAGGTTATCAAGAAAGAGCTCGGAAAACTAGAAGTTAAAGGTGTTTTCAAAACGACCAAGTCAGAGATTATTTGTGGTGGCGAAGTAATAAGCGGAAAGTTGACAGCTCCCGCCGAGATAGAGATTACGCGTGGCAAGAGCGTCGTTGGTAGCGCTAAACTGACCAATTTGAAGCGTGGTCCGAACGATGCCAAAGATCTTGCCGAGGGTGAACTTGGTGGAGTCAATCTTCAGACAACGTCTCGTATAGAGTTAGAGATTGGGGATGTCCTTAGTGTATTTACGCTCGAAACAAAAGAGCGTACCCTGTAAAAGAAGGGTGTACAATAATAACTATGTTGAAACTCGATAACAATTTACTACAAGAGCTTGGGCTCGAGAGTTTGCCTGACGAACAAAAGAAGGCAATGCTGCAGCACATATACGAAACGTTGGAACTGCGTGTGGGTACTCAGTTAGCCAACCAGATGACCGACAAACAACTCGAAGAGTTTGAGCAATTCATTGACGCCGGTGGTGATAATAATCAAGAACAAGCATTGCACTGGCTAGAGACCAACCTGCCCAACTACAAGCAGGTCGTAAATGATGTGTTTGAGGCGCTTAAGGCTGAGATTAAGCAGACGGCTCCTCAAATTGTGGCTGCGAGCGCACCAGCAAGCCCTGCAGAGACATGATTTGCCTATATCCCCATACAAGAAACTGCTAATTAAACCTAAATAATAAAAAACAGCTCCTTTGGGGCTGTTTTTGTGACGGATAGTGGTGGAGTATGGCGGAGTCGAACCGCCGACCTCGGCAATGCGAATGCCGCGCTCTAGCCAACTGAGCTAATACCCCACATCTTTGACTAGCTACATCTTACAGATTCCGATACTTATCTTCAAGTTAGCCATGGTTGCATTGTTGCTATAGATTGCGCCCGTAGCCTGCTACAAAGGCCGCTGCGCGCATTTCTGGCTTACCTGCAGGCTTGAGCGAGTCCACGACGAGAACTCCGTCACCTGTTTGTATAAGTAGCTCTTTATTCAAGGTAAATACCGTGCCAACTTTATTCACTGAATCGGTAGCTACTACATGAGCTGCCGTAACGACTATGTCCTTACCAGCTATTGTTGCGTGACTTTTTGGCCATTCAAGATAGGCGCGTATCTCCCTCTCTATAATTGCGGCTGGTTTATTGAAGTCAAGCACGCCATCTTCTTTTGTGAGTTTACGAGAATAGATTGGTTCTGGGCTAGATGCTATCGTTACCGCTTCTTGTGGCGCTGGCACAGCAGAACCACTAAGGTATAGAGGCAGTATCTCGCAAAGTGACTTGTAGCTAAGTTCTATCAATGCTTCCGTTAAGCTTGGGGTAGTTTCAGCCGGCGCCATATCGTACGGCACCTGTGCAAGCAAGGGGCCTTCATCCAGAGGCTCAACAAGTAGCATCAGACTGATTCCGGTACGGTGTTGACCACTCAGAATGGCAAAAGTAATCGGATCAGCTCCGCGCCACTCGGGCAAAAGGCTAAAATGGCTATTGATAATACCAAACGGAAAGGTATCAATCACATCTTGTTTAACAATAATCCCGAAATCAATGAGCACCGCAACCCGGCTCTTAAAATTGGCTTCAGCGATTTTTGTCGATAACTCCGATTTATCAGCCGTGGTTATAATAGGTAAAGCAAGCTTTTCGGCTGCTATAACGACGGGCACAGCCCCTCGATGGTGTAAGGGTCTTGGCTTTGTGACAACAGTCTCAATGTTAAACGAGTTTGCTAGGAGCTCCAGGGATGCTGCTGCTACAGGTCCACTACCAAAAAAAACTATGGGTTCGGCGACGACTTTATCTCCAGAGTTCCGCATTGTTATCAATCTCCGTTTTATAGTCCAGTGGCTGTAGTTTGCCGTCTGTATCTAAGACAAAAAATGCTTCGGGGTCATCTTTTATGTGGTCGACAAATACGATGCCATTTGTATGATCAATCTCATGCTGGAATACACGCGCTAAAAACCCATTAGCAGTTACTCGTATCTCTTTGCCATATTCATCCAGAGCCTTAACGCGCACTTTGCTGTAACGTGGTACCAAACCATAAACATTCTTTACGCTTAAACAACCCTCATGGTCCAGCAATAAGTCGCCCTCGTACTTGGTAATTTCTGGGTTGATAAAAACGCGAAAAGTCCTATCGGCTTTGTTGTCAAAATCATTACGTATAACGACTACTCGCTGCAACTCATCTATCTGTACGGCCGCAAGCGCAACCCCAACTTCGTGTTCACGACTATCTTCCCATGCGAGCGTAACCTGTTCCATGTCGGCTATGAGCTTGCGAGTATCGTCACTAACATAGCCGACGCGCTTAGATCGTTCGCGTAGAGCAGGGTTAGGTAATGTAATAAGCTCTCGGTTCATTATGGCTAGTATAACAGACAGCCGTCCTTCATATAATGGTGCCCAGTGGTTTTGGTTGCGTATTTACAGCAGTAGCTAGAGGAGGGTAATTGGGTCAATATCACGTGTCCAACCAGAAGGAAGATCTTGAATAATCTCAATAAGTTTTGGCCGCGAAGTACTTTTTATAATAAGTTGCCATCTGAATTTGCCATGTTCTTTAGGGTGAAGGCCAGGAGAGGGGCCTTCAATGCGAACCCTTGGATAGGATTTCTCAATCTCATGCATAAGTGTAGTTGCCGCCTTTTCTGCTGCTTTGCTGGTTGCTCTGGCGCAGGTTAGCTTTAATAGAAATACAAAGGGAGGAAAGTGAAAAGCATTACGTTCACGAATTTCCTCGTCATAGAAAGCGGACCAATCCTGAGCTGCCGCCGCCCGAATTATGGGCTGGTCAGGGTTGTATGTTTGGATGACAACAGATCCTGACCTGTGCCCACGGCCCGTACGCCCAATCACTTGCGTTAGAATCTGGTAGGTTCGCTCACTAGTAGAATAATCTGGTATAGCCAAGCTACTATCCGCGCTTAGAACCCCCACAACAGATAGCTTGGGCAGATCAAGTCCTTTTGTAATCATTTGGGTACCAATAATGATGTCAATATTACCTTTTTGTAGTTCTGTAATCTGTTGCTCGATTTGATCCAATTTCTCGACGTCGCTATCAAATCGATGTATTTTTACCCCTGGGAATAGGCGTTCCGCCTCTTCTACGACTGCTTTAGTGCCGATTGTTTTTAAGAGCAGGTCCGTATTACCACACTCCGAGCAAGAAGTTGGCAGTGGCCACGTCCTGCCGCACACATGGCACCGAGTGATATGATTATCGCCGTGATACGTTAGAGGTAGATCACAGTGTGTGCAAAGAGCCTGCCACCCACAAGCGTTGCACAATATAGCCCCGGCGGTTCCACGACGATTCAGGAACAAGAGTGTTTGCTCTCGGTTTACTAAGGCCTGTCGAGTAAGTTCTATAAGCCGGTCACTCATCACGTTACTTTTAGCAAAATTGCTTCGTTCTCGCATATCAACAATATGAGTAGCGACCTTAAACATCGTGTCATCTTCCTGGGTGGCCAGTTTTTGCAGGGTTATAATCGGTCGCTTTTTAACTGAAGCCACGTAGTATTCTTCGATGTTTGGTGTGGCCGATCCGCTCACTATGCATGCACCGTACAGCTCGGCAAGCTTTGCGGCCACTCGCTCGGTGCGATAGTACGGGGCATTCTCGTTCTTGTACGCTTGATCGTGCGCCTCATCTATAACAATGAGCCCAAGGTTATGCACAGGCGCAAATAGCGCAGACCGGGGTCCTATGACGACAACTGGCCGGGTACTTCGAATAATCGCATACCAAATGTCTCTACGCTCAGCAGTGGTTTGGCGTGAGTGCAGCACGAAAATAGGGGCAGACAGGCTACTCTCTATGCTCTTAACAAGCTGAGCGGTTAAACCGATCTCAGGAGTCAATATGATTACTGAGCGGTTTTCGGCGAGAGTTCGTTTGGCCAACTCTATGTACACCCTGGTTTTGCCGCTACCGGTAATGCCGTGTAAAAGATGATATCCGCTTGATTGGATATGCTGCAGGGCGGCATGCTGCTCGGTAGTTAGCTTAGGCAATAGGGCCGCATCTACTGGGCTATGATGGATTTGCTCTGAATTATTCTTAGGAAAAGCCGTGGTCGGTGGTAAAAAAAGCCTAATAACTGAGCCAAACGATGCGGGATAGTACGCGTATAGCCAGTCTATTAGCTGCAATGATTCAGCGGATAGTGGGGGGGCTTCTGCTATGGCTGCAATGGGCTTGACCGCAAAAGCTGGCTTAGAAACCTTTTTGGTAGTAATCCCCAATACTGACTTGTCCCGCAGAGCAATCCGCACAACAATACCCTTAGCCAGTTTCTGAGGTGAAGCGTAGGTTAGGGCCGATTTGCCGTGATAGCTTAAATCTCCAACCAGGACCTCGTAATAATACATACCCCTAAGTATAGATGACTGAATGCAGAATGCAGAATGCCGAGGCAACTTATGTAGGTGCAAACGACTCGTCGTTATTAAAAATGGTGTTGAAAAGTCAAGAACAGGTTGCTATAGTAAGTGCAGCACGTTGTCGTTACGACAATACACGCTTATGTAAGAGGTAAACAGGTAGGTCAATCACAATGCTAGATGTATTTATCACTTCCAGAGTCCGCCGTAAGATAATCGTTATTTATGCGAAGTATCCTGATTTCAAGACGCACGTTCGCGGTCTCGCTAAACTGATTAAGGAAGACGCCGGTAACATACAGCGAGAGCTCAAACGCCTTGAAAAAGCAGGCTTTCTTATTTCTGAGAAGCAGGGAAATACTAAAATCTACCACACGAACAAGCAATTCGCTATCTTCAAGGAGCTACAAAGCATTGTACTGAAAAGCCAACGTACTCAACAAAAGCGCCACATTTCTTAGCTAACCCCCTATATTTTTATTAAGCCTACCTCTTGTCTGCTGGTTCTTAAGCTGGTATACTCTCCGAAGTATGATAGAAGTTACCCGAAAAGATAGTAAAGAATCTGCCGAAAATCTCGTACGTCGGTTTAATCGCCGAGTGCAACAGTCCGGTCTTGTGCTGACTGTGAAGCAAGGTCAATATTTCGAGAAGCCCTTGAGTAAGCGCGACCGACGCCTAAAGGCAATCGTTCGCAATGAACGCAAGGCATTGAAACTCAAGCGCATTAAACTTGGCCAGCGCTAGTTTTTCTTACGTAATCGATGATAAAACAGCAGCTTCAAGATGACGTAAAAGCCGCCATGCTAGCCGGTGATTCGGCGCGCGTGGAAACGCTTCGTGGACTCAGAAGCGCCATTTTGTATGCCGAGGTCGCAGCTGGCAAGCGAGAGGAAGGCTTAGCTGACGGAGAGATTCAGACACTGTTCGCGAAAGAGGCCAAGAAACGCCAAGAGAGCGCTGACCTGTATATGCAAGGTGGTGCACCAGATAGGGCCCAGAAAGAACTCTCCGAGAAAGCCATTATTGAAACGTATCTTCCTAAACAGCTAACGGAGGAAGAAGTGTCAGCAATTGTTAGCGAAGTTATAGCTACCCAAGAAGCCGTGGGCATGCAAGCGCTAGGTGCGGTTATTGGTGCAGTTAAACAGCGTGTTGGAAGCGCCGCCGACGGTGGAATGATTGCAAGATTAGTTAAGGAGAAGTTACAGTGATACTACTTATGGGGCCTGCCGGTGCAGGCAAAAGCATGCAGGGGCATAAATTAGCAGATGAATATGGCTATGCCTATATATCGACTGGCGAAGTTTTCCGCCTTCTTATCACCGGCCATCGACGTGCAGAAATGCTTGAGGGCAAGCTACTCAGCGATGCCGAGACCATTCACGTACTCGACAAGGTACTAGATATTATCGACACCAAAGAGCAGTTCATTATAGACGGCTTTCCCCGCACCGCAAACCAGGTCATATGGATGCTTGGGGAAATAGCAGCAGGACGTTTTCAGAAACCCGTTGTCTTGCATTTAGATATCGAAGAACAAGAAATTCGGAAACGACTCAGCTCTCGAGGCAGAATCGATGATACAGAGGAGGCAATTACACAACGTTATCGTCTATACCAAGAGCAAACACGCCCACTGTTACAGCAAATGTCCAACTCGGGCATTACGGTTCATGAGATAGATGCCGTCGGTACTCCGCTAGCCATACACAACGCCGTAGTTGCAGCGTTAGGAATATAATCATGATACCGAAGACCGATTCGGAAATCGCCTCCATGCGGAGAAGCGGCTTTATACTTGGCAGCGTGCTTGAAAAGATTCGTCGTGAGGTAAAAGCTGGCATGACGCCAATCCAGATGTCGGAGTTGGCTGCGAAAGAACTCAAGCGACTAGGCGGCAAACCTGTCTTTAAGGGGTTTGAGGGATTTCCGGATATTATTTGTATCTCAAATAACAATGAAGTTCAGCACGGTATTCCAAACGATTCGGTTTTCAAGAATGGTGACATTGTGAATTTTGACTTCGGTGTTAAATACGAGAATATGATAACCGATGCGGGCATCACGGTGTGTATTGGGGGTAGGCCAGACGAACCTGCAACAAGACTCCTAAAGGGTACGGAAGAGGCTCTGTATGCGGCAATTTCGATTGTTCGCGATGGTGTTCGTGTGGGAGATATATCTGCTGAAATTGAACGAGTACTACGGTCGTACGATCTCGGCATTGTTCGAGAATTAGTTGGTCACGGTGTTGGCCATGAGCTACATGAACCACCAGAGATTCCAAACTACGGACATTCCGGGACCGGACCTATCCTAAAAGCCGGCATGACCATTGCCATAGAACCAATCACGACACTAGGAAGCCACAAGATATTCAGTGCGCATGACGGCTGGACCTTATTAACGGTTGATGGTAGCAGATCTGCTCAATTCGAACACACAATGCTTGTCACCAAAGACGGCGCAGAAATATTGACACAAGTTTAGATAGCTTGCCATAGCGAAACAATAAGCGGTATACTGGGGTCACTATGCGCGACGGCTCTGCAGCTTTTCATTATGTTGGACTTGATATCGGTACTTCGCACGTACGTTGTGTTATTGGTGTGCGAGATCCGAACGCCGAGGATCCGAACGCAATCTCCATTATCGGACACGGTACAAGCCTCAACCAGGGCTTACGCAGGGGTGTAGTTATGCATGTTGATGATTCAGTTGATGCCATCGTTAATGCTATAACAGAGGCCGAACGCATATCAGGTGTACGCATTGAGCGTGCGACCGTGAACGTGAACGGGGTCCATGTTATGGGTATGAATTCGCGGGGTACCATTGCAATCAGTGGTCCCAACAGGGAAATTACTGCCGAGGACCGCGACAGGGTTGAGGAAGCTGCGGCAATCGTAAAGCTACCGACTAACAGAGAAATCCTGCAAGTATTCGCCAAAAACTACCGGCTTGATGGTCAAGATAACCTGAAAGATCCAGTTGGGATGCATGGCGTTCGACTCGAGGTCGACTGCCATATCATTACTGCCGCTACCCCAAACGTCCGTAACCTTGATTTGGCGCTCGAAAAGGCACAAGTTTATCCTCGTCATCATACTGTATCGGCCTTGGCAGCGGCGGAAGCGGTTCTCGATCGTAAACAGAAAGAGGCCGGCACAGTTGTAATTGATATTGGTGCAGGCACAACTAACGTGGCTGTAATAGAAGACGGCGAGATTCAACATATCGCCGTTATTCCCATGGGTGGTACTCATATTACAAATGATCTAGCCATTGGCCTGAAGACGGATTTAGATGTTGCCGAACAGGTAAAACTCAAACATGCCCGTCTTGGCGACACTACAGATAAGACATTCCGAATTATCGTCGACGGAGTTGGCCATACATTTGAACAACTCGAAACCAATATGATTGTTGAAGCCCGTGTCGAAGAGCTACTCGAATATGTAGATAGAGAGTTGCAACGCATTCATCGCTCACGCAAGCTACCAGGCGGTGTCGTAATAGTCGGCGGGACTGCCGCGCTGCCAGGACTAGCGGATTTTGCAAAAGAACAGCTACAACTACCAGCTCGTATCGGTAGAATCAGGGGTCTGGCTGGGTTAGTTGATACCGTAGACGATCCCTCGTTTGCTACTGCCACTGGCCTTATGCTGCTAGATGTATTGCTCGCTCCGTTTGTTAATGAACACGTTACCTCGACACGGCTGTTAGGGGGCAATCTACCATCTGTTGTCAAGTTTCTCAAAAAACTCAAGCCGTAGACTGAGCGTAGAACACTTAGATTGCTCGACTAACATCCCATGAGTTTATAAATGTACTCGGTCGTTTTACTGGCTTAAAATTTTTGTATGCACAGGCCATTGAACTGTTGGCAGGGCTCGGTTATACTTACGTACAGAATGTAAGACGAGGGAAGAGAATCACATGGCACAATCAGTTGATCCGGCGATTGAGACTTTTGCACGAATAAAAGTGGTTGGTGTCGGTGGTGCTGGTGGTGCAGCTATCAACCGGATGGTTGAAGCGGGCGTAGAAGGCGTCGAGTTTGTCGCCATTAACACCGATGCTCAAGCACTGCATAATTCTAATGCTACAACGAAGATTCACATTGGTCGTGATACTACGCGGGGTCTTGGCGCGGGGGCTGATCCGGCAGTTGGCGAGCGAGCCGCGAACGAATCACGCGATGAGATTCAACAAGCGCTTGAGGGCGCAGACATGGTGTTTATTACCATTGGAGCGGGTGGTGGTACGGGCAGCGGAGCTGGTCATATCATTGCCGAGATTGCAAAGAGCCTAAATATACTCGTAGTCGGGTTTGCGACTAAGCCGTTTGCGTTTGAGGGTGAAAAACGTCGTCGTAACGCAGAGCAGGCAATTGAAAAACTACGAGACGCAGTCGATACCCTTATTATTATTCCGAACGATCGACTATTACAGACCATCGACAGGGCTACTCCGCTACTCGAAGCCTTTAGGGTAGCCGATGATGTGTTGCGTCAGGGTGTGCAAGGCATCTCAGATCTTATCACGGTTCATGGCTTGATTAACCTCGACTTCGCAGATGTGAAGGCGGTAATGAGCAATGCCGGGTCAGCCCTAATGGGTATTGGACGTGCAAGTGGTGAGAACCGCGCAGTTCAAGCTGCACAACAGGCTATTGAGTCACCTCTTCTCGAGGTTTCTATTGATGGAGCTCGTGGCATCCTCTTCAATGTCATTGGAGGTCAAGATCTCTCTATGCACGAAATTAATACTGCCGCCGAAGCGATTACCGCTGCCGCTGATCCTGACGCTAACATTATATTCGGTGCGACTATTAGTCCCGAGCTTGATGGCGAAGTAATCATCACAGTCGTCGCCACTGGATTTGATGCTTCATACTTCACGAATCGACGGACTACCACGGCTTCCCTTACTGCCGCCGATGACCAACAAGATAGTACTGCATCTCCAACGAAGCCCCTGGACATGGTTGATAAGACAACCGAAAAAGACATGGAAGCTATTGATATGGAAATTAAAGATGCGCACACCGAACAGGCTACTGATTTTTCCAGTGAGGCTCCAATGCCGAATATTTGGTCTCTAGGCAATCACGACGAAGACAATGAAGCTGCCGAGAGCTCAAAAGATTATAGTGGCGCCTCGCCTACTGTTTCGGACGAAGATAACGAATTAGAGCGACCTTCTTTCCTGCGACGGCTCACAAAAAAGCGCCAAAAAGATACCAATAACGAACTAGACGATAAATAACAGATACAAAAAGCTATTTTTGTAGTAAATAACACAGTGTAAAAAGACTTTACGAACACTATGGGTAGGGGTATGATAATTCCACAAGACGCTATATGTGGTACCAATTACTACAATTTACGATTGGCGATCACGGTTGTACCTTATAAACAAAATCTAATGCAAAGGGCCAAAGAATGAAATGTAGCCAGTGTAACACCGACGACACGAAGGTGATCGAGAGTCGCGATGTGGCCGATGGTGAATCGGTTCGGCGGCGTCGAGCATGTGTAGCTTGCGGCTATAGGTTTACGACTTACGAGCGGATCGAGCGGCCACAATTGATTGTCGTAAAGAACGATGGCACCAGGCAGCTTTTCAATAGGCAGAAGCTTCTTGCTGGTCTGTATCGGGCATGCGAAAAGACTTCTGTGGCTAGTTTGCAACTTGAGCAGCTTGTGCAGAGTATAGAGCATGAATTATACGCATGTGCAGAGAGCGAAGTTCGATCGGGGCGAATCGGAGAGATGGTTATGGATCGATTGAGTGCGCTTGACGAAGTGGCCTATGTGCGTTTCGCAAGTGTCTATCGAAGATTCACCGATATCGCAAGTTTCGAAAAGGAACTTTCGCATATCCGAGAGCGTAAAACACACGAGGTATCGACGAGCGGATCGAGTCGCGGCAAAAACTAGTAGGTGCTAGTTGGGGTGGCCAGGAGAGGGAATGGTTGGAGGTTAAAACTCTAACAAACATATAAACATTAAAGAGGGTTATGTACCGAGGTGGTGCAGCCCGGGGAGTGAGGGTAACAGTATGGGGCAGACAACAGATAATGGTGTGAGAAGGCTTTTTACAAAGCCACAGTCAAAGGCATACGACCAGCTTACTTGGGTAAAAAGAGACTCAGGTATTAAGAACCCATCCACGGGTGAGGTTATATTTGAACAGTTGGGGGTTGAGATTCCAGAAGCATGGTCGTTGAACGCGCTTAATATTGTGGCGCAGAAGTACTTCACAGGCACCCCTGGTACAAAAAGTCGCGAGAACTCCCTAAAGGATCTTATAGATCGAGTCGTCGACACTATTACGCGTCAGGGTGAGCAAGAAGGTTACTTCGACAGTGCAGTAGATGCAGAAACGTTCCGCGAGGAACTCAAATACATTCTAGCAACCCAGCGAGCGGCCTTTAATAGCCCGGTTTGGTTTAATATAGGTGCCCCGGAACGTACCCAACAAGCAAGCGCCTGCTTTATTCTTGGTGTTGAGGATACTATGCAGGCTATCCTGCAGTGGTATACCGACGAAGGCATGATTTTCAAGGGCGGCTCAGGAAGCGGCGTTAATGTTAGTCAGATTCGTTCTAGCGCAGAGCCGCTTGGCAAGAGCGCAGGTACGGCTTCTGGACCCTTAAGCTTCATGCGTGGCGCTGATGCTAGCGCCGGCGCTATCAAGAGCGGTGGTAAAACCCGTCGTGCGGCAAAAATGGTTATTCTCAATGTTGATCATCCTGACATCGAGGAGTTTATATGGGCAAAGGCAATCGAAGAAGACAAGGCACGTGTATTGCAGGCCGCAGGTTACGACATGAGCCTAGATGGCAAGGATATCTTTAGTGTGCAGTACCAGAATGCCAATAACTCCGTACGGGTAACCGATGAGTTTATGCAGGCTGTTCTTGACGATAAAGACTGGGACTTAAAAGCAGTAAAAAATGGTAAGACTGTGCGAACAGTTAGGGCTCGTGATCTGTTCCGTGAGTTTGCGGATGCTGCGTGGCGCTGTGCTGACCCCGGTATGCAGTTTGACACCGTTATCAACAAATGGCACACCACGCCAAATGCAGGTCGTATAAATGGTAGCAATCCGTGTAGCGAATACATGCACATCGATAACTCAGCCTGTAACTTAGCAAGCATCAACCTGTTGAAATATCTAAACGACGACTTCAGTTTTGATATTGAAAGCTTCAAGCATACCGTAGAGCTCATTTTCACCGCCCAAGAGATTCTTGTTGGTTACAGTGTTTACCCAACTGACAGAATCACAAAAAATGCAAAAGCCTACCGCGAACTTGGTATTGGCTATGCAAACCTAGGTGCGCTTCTGATGGCTCAGGGGCTGCCTTACGACAGCGCAGAGGGGCGGGCGCAGGCTGCGGCAATAACTGCAATATTGACTGGACACAGCTACGCTACGAGCGCCAAAATGGCTCGTAGGGTGGGGCCATTCTCTGGTTTCCATAAAGACCGCGACAACATGCTGACCGTACTTCGCATGCATCGTGAGGCTGTTAACCATATCGACCCAAGCCTTGTCCCCGAAGATTTACTCAATGCCGCCGCAACCGCATGGGACGAAGCTGTGGAGCTCGGCGAATTATACGGGTTACGTAACAGCCAGGCGAGTGTGCTGGCTCCAACCGGCACCATTGGGCTTATGATGGACTGCGATACGACCGGCATTGAGCCTGATTTGGGCCTTGTGAAGGTCAAGAAGCTAGTTGGCGGTGGTACGATGAGTATTGTCAACCAGACGGTGCCGCGAGCCCTGAGAGCCCTTGGCTATAGCGACAAGCAAGTGGACGACATCATCGCATACATCGACACCGAGAAGACAATCATTGGGGCACCACACCTCACCAAAGAGCACGAGCCTGTTTTTGCCTGTTCAATGGGTGATAACTCGATTCATTACCTCGGCCACGTGAAGATGATGGCTGCAGTACAGCCGTTCCTATCTGGCGCCATAAGCAAGACCGTTAATATGCCCGAATCTGCTACTGTCGAAGATGTCGAGCAGCTTCACATAGACGCATGGAAGATGGGACTCAAGGCTGTTGCCATTTACCGCGATAACTGTAAGGTTGCGCAACCACTCTCGATGGCTAAGAAAGATGGACAAGAAAAAACACCAGAATTAGCTACATTGGCTCCAGTTGCACCGGCTAATGACAGTAAAATCGTACTAAAGGGAGCTGTTCGTCGTCTGTTGCCTCGCAAGCGCAACAGCCGTACCTACCGTTTTGTGGTTGCCGATCTAAAAGGCTTCTTCACCATTGGAGAATACCCAGATGGTACGCCTGGTGAGCTCTTCATTAGCGTAAGCCGCCAGGGCTCAACTCTCGCTGGACTCATGGACTCGTTTGCCATCAGCATGAGCCACGGTCTCCAGTTTGGGGTGCCGCTAAAGAGCTATGTGAAAACACTGCGGGGTACAAGCTTTGCCCCATTTGGTATTACGGATGACCCGGAGATTCGCACCGCAAGTTCTGTTACAGATTACATCATGCGCCGTTTAGCGCTTGATTACCTTAGTTTTGACGACAAGCTTGAGCTAGGGCTGGCAACTCTCGAGGATATGCCAGAAACTCAAACAAGTCTACTAGGGCAACCAGAGGACGCTACGCTAGAAGCTGAAACCGTTAAGCCAGAAGAGGTGTTTAATCAGGCTACCCCAGAGATAGCCACTCAAGCAATGGCTCCTATAACCCAAGAACACCACAAAAAGAGTACCGTAACGGATTCTACGGCTCCACTCTGCTATAACTGCGGTAATCAGACACAGCGTTCAGGTAGCTGCTACGTGTGTAGTAGCTGTGGTTCTACAACAGGCTGTTCGTAGGAGCGCGAAAAGCTTCAGGCGGGTTCTATTAGGGTAGGCCGCCAAAATACACCACTGCACGGGTACGCAGTGGTGTATTTTTGTGATACGCTTAAGCCATATGAAAGTCCTCGTGCTTTACAGACCCAATTCGGAGCATGCCCGCAGGGTAGAAGAGTTCTTGCGTGATTTGCAACGCGAACATGATATTGACAGGGGAAGCCTGGAGATATTGGATGTCGATAGTCGTGACGGCATTGCCACTGCAAGTCTGTATGATGTTATGTCAACTCCAGCGATAGTTGTAACCGACAATCTAGGAAGCTATATCAAAAGCTGGATTGGCGAAGAATTACCACTGCTGCGAGACATTGCCGCTTATACCTACGCGGGGTAGGGTTGCACGAACGGATGCTACAGGGTATCATAACGACGGAGAGGCATTTTGTTTGCAGGCGCAAAGCTTTCAGATGAATGAGCGGATATCAACCGCGAACGCCGTGAGAAGAACCTTGCGAAGGCAAGTTATAGAACTCACCGATTTCGGCTCGTTAGACCGAGGAAACTAAGTGCTAAATGAGAGTCATCTCGTTTGGAAGCCAGATGGTACCGTCCAGTTTGTCACAAAAGACTGGATTCTGGCAGACAAACGAGATGACTTTTTCTTTATGAAAGGAGAAAAAGATGAGATTTACATCAGGCACGAGGCGAAAGGCAATCGAGTACGAAAAAGATTGGGTAGAACGCTGGAAAGATGACAAAACGTTTGAAAAGTCGGTTGATCGGCGAACGAAAGACAATTCGTATGTATTCTACGATGGCCCCCCCTTCATCTCCGGCTCTCCGCACCACGGGACACTGCTGAGCTCTATTATTAAAGACGTTGTGCCACGTTATCAGACAATGAAGGGCAAGCGTGTTGAAAGGGTTTGGGGCTGGGACTGCCACGGTTTGCCAGCGGAGCGCTACACCGAGAAAAAGCTAGGTATCAATAGCCGAGAAGAAGTACTGGGCTATGGTTTAGAAAAATACATCGTGGCTTGCCGCGCTAATATGGTTCAAACCAGCAGTGAATGGGAGGATGTGGTTGATAGAATTGGACGCTGGGTTGATTTTAAGGGCGCCTACAAAACCATGGATAAAGACTACATGGAATCGGTTTGGTGGGCGTTTAAGGAGTTGTACGATAAAGGTAAGATCTACGAAGGCGAAAAGGTACTCATGTACTGTACGCTCGACGCTACGCCACTCAGTAAGGCAGAAGTAACCATGGATGCCGGTGCGTACCAAGATGTCACTGACCCGAGTGTTTATGTGAAGTTTAGGATCGAAGACGGTACAACGCTACTTGCTTGGACGACAACGCCATGGACGTTGCCGGCAAATACGGCACTCGCGGTAAACAAAGATTTTACGTATGTTGAGGTGGAAGTCAGTGACGAACGATTTATCCTCGCAAAAGACTTGCTCGTAAAGGTGCTCGTCGATGAGAAACACCAACCATTAGAATACGAGGTCATACGCGAATTACATGGCCAAGATCTAGTAGGCAAGAAGTACAAGCCCCTATTTGATGATTATAGCCTGTGGGACGCTGTAGTGGATGCGCCCACTGCGCATAGAGTTTGGGTAGCCGATTATGTTAGCAGCGAAGACGGTACCGGTATAGTTCATCTGGCGCCAGCGTATGGCGAAGAGGACTTTGCCCTGGCTCGGGAGAACAAGATTCCGGTCGTACATACCATAGACGAAAACGGCCACTTTACTCAAGGCGACTGGAAGGGTGAAAATGTCTGGGAGATAAACAAACAGATTGCCAAAGACCTCAAAGAGCGTGGTATGGTCTGGAAAATTGACTACATCCGCCACAGTTACCCCCATTGTCACCGTTGCGGCACGAGGCTTATGTACCGGGCACACCCGAGTTGGTTCATGGATATCGATGGTCAGCGTGACTTGATGCTCGAAAAGAATGAGCCTATTAACTGGTTTCCATCGCATGTAAAGAACGGTCGTTTTCGGAAAAATATCGAACAGGCACCAGATTGGAATATTAGTCGCGACCGTTTTTGGGCGACAGCTATGCCGGTATGGAAGGGAACTGATGAAGACGGCAAAGAATTTGTTCGGGTGGTGGGCTCGTATGCGGAGCTTAAAGAATTATCTGGGGTAGAACTCGATGATTACCACCGACCTTGGGTCGATGATGTAAAATTTACTATTGATGATGTCGAATATGTTCGTACCGACAAGGTTATGGACAGTTGGTTTGAGGCAGGAAGCATGCCGTTCGCCCAGTTCCACTACCCATTCGAAAATGTGCAAAAGTTTGAGGCAAACTTTCCAGGAGACTTTATCGTAGAGTATGTCGGCCAGGTTCGGGCCTGGTTTTACTATATGCATGCTATGAGCGTGGCTCTGTTTGGTGAGAATTCGTTTAAAAACGTCATAGTTACTGGTAATGTCGCAGGCAATGATGGCCGAAAAATGAGCAAGAGCTACGGTAACTACACTGACCCGAACGAGTTAATGGATAAATTTTCTGCGGATGCTTTGCGGTTTCTTTTGGTTAGTTCGCCACTCCTAAACGGCGAAGATTTTGTGCTCCAAGACAAAGAGGTTGGTGACGTGCAGCGCAAGCTGGCAATGATTTGGAATATGTATGACTTTTTTACAATGTATGCAGAAGTCGATGGCTGGGAATGGGATGGTGACTTCGGTGACCCATCCAATAATACCACGAACCCTCTAGATAAATGGGTGTTGTCTAGATTACATCAAATGCAAGAGCAAATGACGATTGACCTCGATAATTATAACCTTCCGGATGCTCTGAGCGGCGTATTGCCATTTCTGGATGATGCTAGTAACTGGTACGTACGCCGCAGCAGGCGACGTTTCTGGAAAAGTGAGGATGATGGCGACAAAAGAGAGGCTTACACGACACTCCACTATATGCTCGTTCGTTTGAGTATATTGCTGGCACCTTTCGTGCCTTTCTTGGCCGAGGAGCTGTACCATAATCTAACCGAGGGCGAAAGCGTGCACCTGTTGGACTGGCCGAATGGTGGGCATATCGACACAGACGTCCTTACAGATATGACGCGTACACGTAAAATAATTGAGCAGGGGTTAGCGGTACGTATGCAGAAGAGTGAGACAGAGCAACAGGTGAAAGTTCGCCAACCACTTGCTACGCTGCGGTACGGTGGCGAAAAACTAGGTGACTTTTACGAGGCAATTATTGCGGAAGAAGTTAATATTAAAGCTGTCTTGTACAGCGAGGATGAGGGCACTGTGAGCGTCGACAAAACAATCACCCCTGAGCTGTACGGCGAGGGAATGATGCGCGAAGTAGTTCGTGCTATCCAGAATACTCGTAAACAAGCTGGTTTACAGGTCGATGATCGGATTACCTTACGTTTGCTTACCGAAGATTCTGATCTAAACGGGGCCATACAAGAACATAAGGATACAATTATGGCTGAAACTCTCGCGCTAGACATCGTAGACAGTCTTGACGATGGCTACGAGGCAGAAGTCAAAGTCGGAGATTCTGTGTTTACGATAAGCCTCAAGAAAGCACAGTCAAGCTCAGTATAACCCCGTGCTTTACTCTAATTACGCCAATTAACCCTTTACAAACAGAGGTAGTTTTGGTACCATAGGGCAGATATTGATTCTAAAAGGTCAGGAACTATATGAAGAAAGCAGTTATTGCTACTGGCGGTAAGCAGTATGTCGTCTCCGAAGGAGATACCCTCACGATTGAGCGGCTAAAAACTACCGACAAGAAGCTAAGTTTTGAAGCAATGCTTGTGGTTGATGGAGATAAAACCATGGTTGGAACACCACTAGTAAAAGATGTCGCAGTCAAGGCCACTATCGTTGATGCGGAAGCAAAAGCAGATAAAGTCACAGCTATACGCTATAAGGCTAAAAAGCGCGTTCACAAAGTACAGGGCCACCGTCAGCTACAGACAGTAATTAAGATAGATACCATTAGCTAATATCAATTTGGCGAGACGCTACAGACATTCTTAAAAATTCCGCTTCCCGGCGGAATTTTCAATACTACTTGTGGATAAGTGGTTATACGTGATAACCACTGTAGCTATTAATACAACGACCCATGTACGGATATTGCTTATGGATATCTATTCTCATTCTTACCGCCAGGGGATTAATGAACTGCTGTAGTAAATATAACTACGTATATTTGAATTTTATATTGCAAAATTCACGACAGACGCCGTATACATTTTTTGTTTGTATATCTGTACGATAGGGGTGATACTGTACACAGGAATAGTTCGAGATAGGGTGATACCTAAATTGGACAGTCCAAGACAAATATTTTTTGGTCTCTCGTAGTCAAAGAGAAACCAACACAAACACCTTACACACAAACCAAATGATTAAACCAAAACGAACGACACGTCGCATTGTGCGTACTCCTAAAACCTTTTGGCAGAGGAACAGTTTGCTGCCTGGGTTTATGCCGTCAATCTTTCGTGTTGCGGTTGTCTTGTCTTTGCTTTTTCTACCCCTGTTTTTCCTTACGCGCGTACCTATGCCCGCGTATGCTGCAACATCGGATAACCTAAATTTTCAGGCGCGACTCCAGACGGGCGGCGGTGCGATAGCTCCAGATGGTTACTACAATGTTGAGTTCAAGCTCTACGATGCTGCCAGCGCTGGTACGCTTTTGTGGACAGAGACAAGAGACTACAACGGTGGTTCCCCCGACCACCGTGTTCGTGTAGCTAACGGCTATCTGACGGTTAACCTGGGAGATGTTACCGGATTCCCTAGCACGATGCCCTGGGATCAGCAGCTCTACCTCACCATGAACATCGGTGGTATAGGCACAACTAGCTCCTGGGACGGTGAAATGTCTCCTCGACTCAAGCTCACAGCCGTACCCTATGCCTTCAATGCCAAGACAGCCTCCCAGCTCATAACCACCGCAAGTGGTATAAGCTCAACACTCACGCTTCAGGCACCGACAGGGGGAGACCAAATTTTCCAGATACCCGATCAAGGGGCTGCGGGTACGTATACGCTGCTGACAGGTGCTGCCGCTAGTGGTAGCTACATTCAGCTTCAAGGATCTACACCTGGATTACAGCAGACGGGCAACTTCAACATATCCGGCACAGGTATTGCTGCAACCGGTCTAAAAGCACCAACAATATCCCTGGGTGCGGGCGGATCTGCCACCGGTTCTATTGAGCTGTTCAATGCAAGTAACACGAACAGGGTAACTATCACCACGGTAGTTCAGACTGCCGGAGACCTTGCTCTGACGATACCGAATGCAGGTAGCTTAAGCGATACGGTCTGTTTACAGACCCTTGCAAACTGTCTGGGCGGAGCCTCTGGGGGCGCCAATACATCTTTGAGTAACATCGCAAGCACCAATTTGAGTGCAGCTTTGAATGTCACTGGAGGCGATCTAACGCTACAAACCACAACTAGCGGGGATGTAAATATAACCCCTGTCGGTACCATCAACCTCAACCAGAACACCGTCCTAGCCGCCAGTAAGTCCATAACCATCACAGGCGGTAACACTGCCAGTCGTCCAGGTAGTCCTACAGAAGGCATGGT